>Ga0316189_10000008_pt1 | contig 241634 bp, 211 predicted proteins | sample LowCovwburrow_MG_FD_204930 | JGI IMG/M metagenome (GOLD analysis project Ga0316189, IMG submission 204930) | Coastal sediment microbial communities from Maine, United States - Lowes Cove worm burrow | ecosystem: Environmental > Aquatic > Marine > Coastal > Sediment | place: USA: Maine... | reverse complement strand
TTTTTAGCCATGATGCTGTTCAAGTTTTGTCACTTTAAACATCATCAAATTGGTGGGGATTAATCCCCACCAATTGCATTTTTCTTAGATCAAATTATTCAATCATATATTTACTCGGATGTCAGTATTTTTAAATAAGAGATATGAAAAACTTCAAAATCACAGTTTTACTTTTTGTCCTCTGCTTCAGCGGGATACTCCCTTCAGCAAACGGACAGCTTCGAAAGGATACTCTGAAGGTACTCTTTGTAGGAAATAGCTACATCTATTACAATAATCTACCGCAGATCGTTTCCTTAATTTCGGATAGTACCAGCACAAAACTAATCACCGAGAAAAGCACGACTGGTGGTGTACGACTAAGCCATCATTGGCGTGAGGAATATGGTCTTAAAACAAAACAGATCATCAAAGAAGGTGATTTCGACATTGTGGTTTTGCAAGAGCAGAGTATGGGAACCATCCAGCAACCGGATAGCTTTTTGATCTACTCCAAAAAATTATGTGAATTCATTAGAGAAAACGGAACAGAGCCCTACTTCTATATGACGTGGGCTCGTGAAAAACTACCACAGCAACAAAAAACGATCTCAAAGCTTTATCGGCAAGCTGCAAAAGAAAACAATGCAGGATTAGTTCCAGTAGGTGAAGCTTGGGCATTGGCAAGAAAATTAAGACCTGGTATTGGCCTGTACATAGCTGATGGAAGTCATCCGACTCCGTTGGGTAGCTTACTAACGGCTTGTGTCTTTGTCGGTACGATAAATGAAGAATTGTCTAGCCAGTTACCTAGAAACTATAACACAACAGACGCCCAAGGAGAATCTGTTCAACTGATGTACCATGATGCGCTGGACGTCACATTTTGCTTACAAATTGCTGAAGAAATCTTGAAGTGATTCACACGCTATCTTCTTTTGAATATTCGAGGATTCACTGCACAAGTCGATAAGGTGAAGCCGTCCTCTTCCGCAAATTCTATCTTAAATTCACGGTATTTAGCAAACCGAAAGGAGTTCTCCGTCTGCTGCACGATTTCAAATCTTGACTTGCCATTTACGTAATGTGGCTTGCCCTCAACAACTTCAATACTACGTTTTCCGTCAGTATCATTCCCATACTCACCTACAAATTTCTCGAAAGCACTCATATCGAACGTGTAAGCTAAAGAAAGAAAAGGATCGGTCTCATTGAAAATGAGACCCTCAATGACGCAAGTGATTGTGGCTGATCGCACATCTTCGTTGTTCCCAAGTATAGCAATGAACACTTCTTCCTCTGGGTAATAGACAATCCTGCTATTGTACCCATGTGTACCGCCATTATGATCATATCTAGCTCTCTCATTCCTCTCTACGATCGTCCAGCCTAGCCCATAATTCTCCAAATACGGATCAAACATCCTTCCTCTTAACTCCGCATCGATAATAACATCTGATGTGAGTGCAGCACGCCATTTCAGCATATCCTCAGTTGAGGACAACATACCGCCAGCGGCATAGCCTGCAGGATCTTTTAGTGCATCGTTAACCAACTGAGCATCTGAAAATTTGTAGCCTTCAGAACGGCCTGGAATTAACATTCGGGGATCATCATAATACGCCTGATCCATGGAGAGTGGGGTGAAGATGACTTTGTTTAAGTAGTCGAAATAGTCTTGTCCTGAGACAAACTCGATGATATAACCAAGCATGACGTAACCAAAATTACTGTACCTAAATTCTGAACCGGGAACTTTTCTCAATCCTCTGGGATTGTATTTCTCCATTTCGATTACCTTCCTAATTTCCTTGTACGTGTCTTCCACAGGAACAACATCAAGGTCTCCGAAGTAATTGGGGATGCCAGAAGTATGCGTGAGTAGTTGAAATATGGTAATCTCTTGCCAATCCTCTGGAAGCCCTGGCACAAGCCCTCCAAGTTGATCATTGATGGAAATTGTGTCGATCTCATCAAAGAGCTTTAAGATACCCATCGAGGTGAACTGCTTCGTAAGAGAACCGATTCGATGAACAGTCTTCGATGTGTTGTTCACGTCCAGCTCAAAATCCGCCTTTCCAAACCCTCTATTTAGCAACACCTCATTTCCAACTGCTACAACAACTGACCCACTGAATGAATTGAGTTCGACGATCGCACTTAGGTAGTCTTCTATTTTGGACTGAGCCATAGAACGGCCTGAACCTGTAAGGAGGAATAGGAGAAAGACCAGGTATCTCATTAGGTTGGTTTACCCTTATGATGGATTGGAGAAGCAAAAAGTTGTATGATCAACTACTCATTCCGAATACTCTGCGTCGGATCGGAAACGGCTGCTCGGTACGTTTTTACAATGATCGTCAGCAAAGCAATGACAACTGCGATCAAACCTCCAAGTACGAAAATGTACCAGTAGTCAGGTATATCTATTCTATAAGCAAAATTGCCAAGCCAGCCCTTAATGAAGTACCAAACTGTAGGTGAGGCGATAACGGTGGCAATTAGTACCAGAATTACGAATTCCTTCGAGATCAGATTGATGATTTGCCTTGGAGTTGCCCCCAGCACTTTTCGAATGCCTAACTCTTTTTGTCTTTGCTGAGCACTATAAGCAGCCAAACCAAAAATCCCCAAGCAAGCTAAGAGAATAGATATTCCAGAAAAAGCGGTAAATACCTTGGCTTGCTTTAACTCATCCTCGTACAAGCGTTCCAATTTTTCATCCAAAAATTGATAGCTAATCGGATAATTTGGTGAAATCTCCTTGAACTTCTCATCGATAAAAAGCAACGTACTGCTGATGTCCTCTGTATTCACGCGAATGGCCAACTTGCGGGGTCTGCCGCCGCTGATAATCGCCATCGGCTCAATCTTATCTCTCAACGAGTTGAAATGAAAATCCTTTACAATGCCAACAACCGATAAATTGTCAATATCCCACCCTGGCATTGAGGCTTTTCTACCAACTACCTCGTCTGGTGTCAAGCCTAATTCCTTAGCAGCTGTTTCATTAAAAATCATGGCTGGCTCTCGATCCGAACTTGTCGCGTCTAGAAATTTTCTACCGGCCACCATCTCAATGTCAAACAGGTCGAGATAGTCTTTGTCGGCAAAAAGCGTTCGCATCCGATTGTTGCCTTCGATACCCGAAACAAGGAACCCTGATGTATCATGAAATCCACCAGGCTCTCCAGACATGGCAGCTACAGCCTTAATGTTGCTGTTTGATCTTAGACGGTCTAAAAACGAACTTCTTCCACTTCTTATCTCGGAATTGTTGAGGTCGATCACAACAACCGCTTCTTTGTCAAAGCCAAGATCTTTGGAATTTAGATAGTCGGTTTGCGCTGAGATCAAAAAAGTAGCGACAATCAAGAATATCGAGATGGAGAATTGAACGATAACCAAGCCTTTTCTCAGACCAACATTTTTTCCGGAAGCGAGCTTACTCCCCTTCAGTACCGAAACCGGTTTGAAGGAAGAAAGAAGAATTGCAGGATAGATCCCTGACGTAAGCAAGACGATCAAAATTAGTCCTCCAAAGAAAGCTAGCACATTACCATCCATCCAGTTTAGCTGAATATCCAGTCCAAAGGCACTATTAAATGCTGGGCTAACCAAATGGCAAATTCCAATAGAAAGCACAATCGATAAGAATAGAATCATCAATGATTCGCCCAAAAATTGAGACCCCAATCTGAATTGATGGACTCCGAGCACCTTTCTTACCCCAACTTCTTTTGCTCGCATGAACGATTGGGCGATGGAAAGATTGACATAATTGAAACAGGCAATGAATAGGATTGAAATAGCGACCAAACCCAAAATGTAAATGGAGTCGATATCTCCGTGCCTTACATTATCATAGCGTGTCTCATTATTAAAGTACATATCCCTAAGAGGCTCCAATGTTAGGTCCATTCTCCGTCCCGAAGCTTCGAAATCGTCTCCGAAATATTTATCCATGAAAGTCGGCAATTGGGCTATTACATTGTTAGCCTGATCGCGTGTAGGAACATTTACATAGGTGATCAGGCCATTATTCCACCAGCCGGAAAACCATTCAAATCGTTCGTAAATCTGAAGAGAGAAAACCATGTCAAACTCGAGGGACGATTTGGCTGGGAACTCCGACATTACACCTGAGACAGTGAATTGGTATTCATTGTCAACCTCCAGAATCTTACCCAGCGGATCTTGATCCCCAAAATATTTTTTAGCTGCAGCAGCAGTAAGCACTACCGAATTTGCATCTTTCAATACGGTATTCCGATTCCCTACACTCAGAGGAAAGGAAAAGAATTCAAAAAAATTGGCATCAGCAAAGAGCAGCTTCTCCTCAAAGAATTTTTTATCCTCAAAGGTCACCAAGCCATCCGCCGGTTGCGCACGTGTTGCGGCCTTGATGTCTTCGGGAAAGTCATTTTCCAGCGCCCGGGCAAACGGCCCAGAGGTGACACCAATCAAGTATGGAGAACCATTTATCTCTGATACCCTTGCAGCACGATAAATCTGATCTTTCCCGGAATGAAACGAATCATAGCTGAGTTCGGCGTAGATATAGAAATACAGAAAAATAGAGGCGACCAAACCCAGGGTAAAACCAAATATGTTAATAAACGACGTAGATTTATGCCGCAATAGATTTCTAAAAGTAAGAACGGGGTTGAAGTTGAACATAGGTGTAAATTTTATATTAGTCGATTTGAGTGTAGAGGGTCTCAGGTAGTTAAAGACCTGATACCAGTATTTGATTTTTTTGAAAGATGCGTCTTGCAGCATGGCGTGGTATTCATGCAGATTGCCTTCAAGCTCCTCGACGAGTTCCTTTTTGCAGAGTCTACGAATTAGTCTTAGAGAAAAATCAGGGGGTGCTATGGTACCCTTTTCAGGCATAAACAAACTTCAGCGCAAATTCTGGAACTTGATCCCATAGATTGGCACGGAGTTCCTTCGCTTCATTAAGCGCAGCTTTTCCAGCAGCTGTAAGTTCATAGATACGTTTGCGACGTCCTCCCCTTTCCTGCGTAGCACCTGCCATTTCCGATTTTAAAAATTCTTTCTTCTCCAGTCGGGTAAGCGTCGTATGAAGCGCACCCATAGATATTGATCTATTGACTTGTGAGTTGATCTCCTCACGGATACGAAGAACGTAGGCATCTTCTTCAAGGATAAGTACGATCAGTAGAAGCAATTCTTCAAACTCGCCTAAGTTGGTTCCTTTCATTAGTTTCTATTTTGTAGTTAAAGTACGAGAGTGAGGAATCATTTGTTTCGATAAAGTAGAAACAAATAGGAAAATGAGTGTTGTATGCGCTTTCAAGATGCTTTAACAAAAAATGGATACAAGCTTCCAACTCACTTAAGATGGAAATTGTATTTGTTTCCAGAAAAGCATCATGATTAAGGGCGTGTGAATTACCAGAATTTAAAACATGATAAAGACAAATCTAAAACTAGCGGTGGGTTCAAGGTACACCTTCCAATATCCCCACTAAATCGAATCTTCTTCAGAAGAACTAGCAAACTAGACGCTCACCTAAAGTTCCACGCCAGAGGCGAGCCCAATGTCGTCAAGTTAAGAGCTTTCGTCACTACGAGTTTTTGCGAAGCAGTCTTACAAAAGAAAGCAAAACGTACAAAGGATGAGATCGCTTCACCGCCTGCCCGAGGCAGACAGGCGTTCACGATGACGTACTCCTTAACTTAACGGCGTTGGAGGTACGTCTGCAATGGAATCCGACGGAAATAATGTTGATTATTTTCAAAAACCACCTCACAAGTATTTTAACAATATACATAGAATCTACAAGGCTTAAATAAAGATCCTCAATTGATGGTAAACCGAACAGGCCCATTAGAATTGCCATCGTCATTGCTAAGACTTGGCTATCATTTTCGTGATGATAATCAACCCAAATTAAAATTGATCATGACAACTTATAGTGCTCTCAGCATTAAAAATTGGATTATACAGGAAATGTCTCCAGTTACATGGATTACTTTAATAACCAGGGCAATGCCTGAACTACAGGAAAACAATCCTCATTTCAGTGCTTACTATATCACAAAGAAAACCCGGTGGAAGGAAATTGAAGTAGATATTATTCAATACTACCTGATTCGGATGTATAACACATCCATACCCGCAGAATTATTAGCCGAAAATTCTTCCCTAGCTCTTTCCTATATGGATCTTGTTGGAATCAGCTTTTTCAGTAATAAAAATTTTTCGCCTCTTCAAGGAATTAAACGACTATTTAAAATCAAATAATTATGAATGAACAACAAATTAAATTAATTCAGGACTCATGGAATGTTGCAGTAACAGTTCCAAATGCGATGAGGTTATTCTATGACAGACTCTTTGAAATCAAACCTGAAGTACGCGAGCTTTTCCCTCAAGATTTAGCGGATCAGGAGGAGAAATTAGCTTACATGCTTGGATATGTAGTTAACAACCTTGAACGACTTGATCAAATAACTGAATCCATTGAGGACTTGGGAAGGTCGCATGCCAAGTCCAAAGTGAAAGCAGAAGACTATCCTGCAGTAGGGGAAGCATTGGTCTGGACAATTCAGCAAGCGATGGGAAATGATTACAAAGATGAAGTTGGGGAAGCTTGGGGAGTTGCTTATAATTTTCTGTCTGACAAAATGATTAATGCTCCTGAAAAGAGAGAAAGAGGTATTGGAAATCTTATTTCAAAACTATTTGGAAAAAGGAAGAACAACGCAGCATGATCAATCATTAAGAACCCGTTTTTTAGTTCACCACCCTTCCATGTTTCACCGTTCTTAAGTTGTATTGGCTCTGTTTTTCCTTTTTGGTGTTCAATACATGACCTCCTGGATAGCTATGAGAAGTTGATCATTTGCGGCTGGTCAATAAAGATTAGGGTCTTTCGGAGATTCATCGATTTCCGTTCTTGACTCTTATCAATTTTCCTTTCTCCTCATCTGTCAATAGATAGAGCTGCCCTCGCGGGGACATAACTGCTTTTCTCAGCCGAACGCGATCATTGATAAATAACTCCTCCGCGCCAACCACAGTATCATTGGAAATGATCATTCTCCATAATCTTCCTTTACTCAACCCGGGTACAATTAGATTTCCATTCCATTGCGGAAATTCCCGTCCACTATAAAAGGTAAGTCCCGTTGGAGCCACAGTCTGATCCCAGAAATAGATAGGATCTGTGAACGTGGTTCTTGGTAGGATGGGTGGATTATACTCTGGCGACCGATACCTCCCAGTCGTGCGATGCGGCCATCCATAATTGGCACCCGCAACTAGTATATTCAATTCATCTCCCTGAATCGTGCCATGCTCACTGAACCAAATTTTACCAGTTACTGGATCAACAGCTAGACCTTGTGAAGCTCTTATTCCTGAAGCATAAAGTCCTTCAATGGCAGTAAGCCCAAAATCAGGATTGTCCGAAGGAATAGACCCATCAGGATTAATCCTGATTATTTTTCCTCTTTTATCCGTAACATCTTGGGACAGCGGGGGTACAGGATTAAGATGTTCAAAGAGATTGCGTTCTCCAATTGTGATGTAAAGTTTTCCATCAGGACCAAAAATCATCCCTCCTCCATAATGAAACAATCCATGCGTGTAAGGTTCAGCTAAAAAGAGAGTTTCTACTTCTGTTAAGGAGCTTCCCTCTAGCTTTCCTCGGATCACTTTGGTAGTACTAGCTCTCTCTTGATTTTCAGCTGAGTAAGACAAGTAGAGGTAAGAATTATTCTTAAAATCTGGATCCAGCAATACCTGAAACCAACCTGCATTAAAACTTCGAGTTTGTCCATGTGCATTTGGTGGTAATACCCCCCATTCGTGTCTGGATGTGTCAATACGGATTTTCCTTCCAACATCAGTAGGTAATCCCGTAATCTTCACTCGCTCCTTTGTAGATAAATTAGCCCGTAGCAAATCGCCGTCTTTTTCGGCAATAATCACTTCCTCTTCAGACAAGAAGGCCATGCTCCATGGTCGATTTAAATTATCCAACACGACCTCTTTCACTGGTTCAGCAATCATCTCTCGAGGTGTTTTCGGTATCGGTTCAGCAGAGGTACACTTGGCAACAATTTTCCATTCGCCTCTGATTTTCTTTAAAAGAAGGAGATCATTGTATCGATTTCCAAATGCAGGGATCACAAATTGGACTTTAGCAAAAGCTACATCCCGCTCAACATCGATGCTGCAAATACTTCCGACTCTTCCATTACTTACCCCAGCCTCACCTCTTTGATACCATGAGGCATACTCGTCTGACGTAACCATCCAAACGGTGTCGCTTCCATTGTATAAAAACATACGAGTGTCGGGGTAGAAAGCGGACGATATTGTGTCAGGATAATTGTAGGTTGTACCATCGATGAAGTTATATAACGTCTCTTTTATCAAATCCTGATCGGTCTGACCATAGACTGATAGGAAAAAAAACAGAGATGACATCAAAGTGAAAATAGCTCGTTTCATACAATCAAATTTTGTTGAGATCAAGGTTACGAATTGCATTCTTTCTTGGTCAACTAAATGGGCGCTAAGAAGTATCGGATGATAATTCTGGACAACTTTAGTATCAAACTGAAGATCGTTCAACTTCCTTTTTATACTCAGCAGGAGTACTATTAGCAATTTTCTTGAATGCTTCGAAAAAAGCAGATTTAGAACTAAAGCCAGCCTCATATCCAATGCCTTCCAGAGATAGTTCAGGTCGGGAGCGTATAAGTTGCTTCGCTTCATTCACTCGATGTTCCTTTACATAGTGTGAGAAACCATGCTCATACTCCTCATTCAGCACTCTTGACAACAAGTGTTTGGACATTCCAGCTTGCTCAGCAAGAAGTTGGAGTTTTAGTCCTTGGTGCAGAAACAGCTTTTCCTTGTCCATCAGATCATCCACTTGCTTTAGCAGTTCTGAACTATTCTCCAGAGGATGCAGAATTTTGGGTGTGATCGATTTCCTGGAAAAAAAAGCCCTACCACCTAAATAGTAGAAAGAGAAAGAAAAGATGAATGCACCCCATATATAGGCAATGCCAGAAAAAAGGGCAATCTGATAGGTTGTGGTAATGAAACTTACAGCAAAGACGATTACTCCAAAGTATTTCTCGTTCCCGCCAACCTTCTGGGGTAATGTAGTCCTCGTTTTAATTAATTTGACACTTTGGAAAAGACCCAGAAGAGTGAATAGAATCCACGTACCGTATATCCAGTAAATAATGTTCCCATTCCATATTTCAGGAAAGGTACGATAAGGGAATATTGCTCCAACTATTACAATCGCTGCTAACAGAACCAGCAGAATCAAAATGTCTAAACGGTTAAAGTTCTGCTCATTTTTTCGTAGTGATTTGGCGTACAAGTAAAAAAATGGGCCAATAAACACACATGCCGAGAGGCCTATCTGAAGGATCAACCGGTCTACTTCTTCACTGAAGTGAAAAAACACAGATTTACCAATGCGAACACTTAACGCTAGGATGAGTCCACCAAAATACTTATCGGACACTGCCCTTGATCTCCTGACAATGAGGAAAATACCAACAAGGAATCCATTAACTACTCCTAGGCTTGCAAGCAAAAACAGAATCGACATATCAGATTAGCTATTGATTTTCCTAAAATAAAAATACTACTCAAATTCAAACCTGGCGTGACTAATTGATTTGATCCTCTGTGGAACGTTTTTTGCTCCTCGTCTTTCCTAACCCAACAGTATGTTCATCCTCAAGAGTCTCCTACTCTTTGGTCTTTTTACTTTTCTTGGTTGTCAACCAGCAATGGATGAAGAGCTTAAAGGAATTTGGTCCTTGCAAGAAGTGAATGTCGATGGACTGGACAAATTATTCAACCCAACCTTTATGGAAATACAATCGGGAAACCGCTTTGCTGTATCCAAAACCTCTGGTGACCTGGTTGGGATTTATAAATTGAACTCCAGAAATTTAGTTCTTAGCAGTGAAGATCAAAAATGGTTTAATACAAATTGGGAGCTTCGTCGACTGCCCAATGGAGTTGGCTTCTTCGGTCTGGAATATGGTTACAGAACTACTGAACTCAGGTTTAGAAAAATCAAAGTGATTCCTGATTTTCAAATGTTCGAAACTAGCCTTGTCGGGAAATGGGAAATCTACAAAATTCGTATTGAAGGCAGCGTGCAGGATTTGACGGATACATGGTTCATTTTAGGCAACAATAAAAACTACTCGATCACGGCAGGAGATACGCTACTTGAAAAAGGGAGTGCTGTCGTCGATACACGACATAGAAAGATCATTTTCGAAAATGATGAAACATCCTGGAAGGCTTGGTTCTACGGAAAAGAACTTCGGCTGGATAATGAGAAATTGGATATCCAGTACCGACTTAAAAAGTGACCAGATTCAGAGAAGGTTTTTGCTTTATCTATTTTAGTAGTACAAACCAGATCCACATGAACAAAAAGTCAATTACTCTCCTCTTCGCTACCCTCGTTAGCAGCAGCCTCTTTTGCCAAAATCTATACATCACAGGAGGGTGGCTATTTACAGGACTGGAAGATGATGTCATAGAGAACCCCGGCCTCATCATTCAACGTGGCAAGATTATTTCAATCGGGAGCGAATCGTCACCAGATAATTATGAAACCCTTCAACTGACAAATGAAGACTATGTCCTATCAGGGTTAGTAGATCTTCATGCTCATTACAGAGTTCAGGCTGAGGGAGCAGTCCGAGATGACACCATCGCGATGCCTAAAATTTTTCTGGCCAATGGTGTAACGACTACTTTCCCCGCAGGTGAAATCGAGCCATTAAAAATGCGAGATCTTCGGATTGAAATTGACCAGGGGAATCGAGCTGGCCCACGAATTCTAAACTCAGGACCCTATTATGGCTCAGCCGCTCCCGATTGGAATGATGATTTCACAGTGGAAGACGTTTATGCTCGAGTCGACAAATGGGCGGCTTTGGGTGCCAGAGGTTTCAAAGCAAAAAATATCAATGCGGAGTTACTGCAAGCACTTATCGAGCGTGCCCACCAGCATGGCTTGACCGTGACTGCCCATCTAAATTCGGGAGTTGGCACCTCCGTCAACCCACAAGATGCCATACTTATGGGGATCGACCGGATTGAGCACTTCCTTGGTGGAGACCTCCTATCCGACACTACAGCAGCATACAACAGCATAGCAAGAATGGATCCTGCAGATCCACGTCTGGATGAAATCATTCAGCTCTACGTGAAGCGCAAGGTTTACTTTGACCCAACGATAAATACCTACGGCTCCATTGCCCAACTGAAAACAGACGCATTTCAGTTTTGGGTGGATGAAAAAGAATTCCTCACCCCCTACTACAAGCAGGTCATAGGAGATCCGGAGCGTGGCAGTTTTGGAGATTTGTCAGAAAAACTATTTGCCGTAAAAATGAAAGTGATCAAACGGTACTACGATGCAGGTGGCTTAATTACGCTCGGCACTGACCGTCCCTATTTACAAAGATCCTTTCTGGGATTCCAAATGGGCGGATTTAGCGATCACCGAGAGATGCAGCTGCTTTCGGAAGCTGGAATACCAAATGCAGAAGTGATTCGAATTGCTACACTAAACAGTGCCAAAGCCATTGGACTGAGTGACAGGCTTGGTACCATCGAAGTAGGTAAATGGGGCGATCTGATGGTTATCAAAGGCAATCCGATCCAATCAATAAAAAACACCCGGACCGTCCACACCGTCATCAAAGGTGGTGTTTTGTACTCAACCAAGGAGCTGCTAGAGGCAGCCAAAGGCAAACTTGGTCCAATTAGTGCCGATGAATGGAAATAGCTAACTTTCTTCCATGCGAAAACTCCTTCCCTTTTCCATTCTTCTTGCTGCCACGATCATATCGTGTAAGCAGTCAGCTTCTCAGCAGTCCTTCAATTACGGTACTGAAAGCGACTCTGCGCTTTACTACTTCAACAAAGGATGGGAACAGATTCTAGATCTTGGCCAGTGGACACTGTCTGAAGAATCATTTCGAAAAGCAGTCGAGTTTGACAAAGACTTCATGATCGGAAAAAGTCTGGTAGGTAGAATAAGTGGAGATCTTGCTGAAAGGCAAGCAATCATTGAGGAAATCTGGTTGGGAAGGGATCAGGTTTCAGATGACCAGAGACTATTGTTGAACATCTTCATTTCGAATATCAGCATCATGAATTTGAGAGGTACGGACAGCGGCGTGAGCCCTGAGCTTCGAGAAAAACACACCTCACTAGCGGAACGTAATTTCCGAAATTTCGTCCACAAATATCCGGCTGAACCCTACATGAAGGCAGAGTACATTGAAACGCTCCATACGCTCTATGGACCAGCACAGGCATTAGATTCACTAACAAAACTTGCTAGCCCCGACCAGGCAATGCTACCATTCTATATCACCTATGCTGCTAATCTTAAAACACAGCTTGGAGATTTTGATGGCGCTTTGGCAAAAGCTAATGAGGTGAAGGCTGTCTTCAATAATCCCAGCATTCCGCAGCAATACGTCCTTTTAGCAGAGATCTACTACGCCATGGATAGTCTGGAAAATGCCAAACTAAACATCGACCGAGCAGTTGACCTCGACCCAAAACATCTCATCGCGCAAGGAATGAAAGCTCGCATCGAACGAAAAATGTCCGCTAACGAATAGCTTGCAATTCCCAAATGTTAGAACAATTAGATAATTATTTCAATCGATACGCTCCATTTTCAGCAATCGAAATCGAGTCCATTTTTGAAAGTCTAAAGGTGGAGACCTACGATAAAAAGTCGTTTCTACTTGAAGCAGGACAAACTTGTCACTACAAATTTTTCATCTTTAATGGTCTGGTGAGAACCTACTATCTGGATGCGGGTACGGAGTTTATCACACAATTCGCCATTGAAAATTGGTGGGTAACCAATATGGAAAGTTTCGTGCTTCAAGAACCCTCACTACTCAATATTCAGGCTCTCGAGCCAAGTGAAATAGGACTGCTACACCGAGACAAACTCGCGCAGCTCTATGAAAAGTCTCCAAATCTGGAACGAGCTTTTCGAATGATGGCAGAAAACATGCTCATAGCAGTGCAACGGAAAAGTGACTTCTTTATGAAAAAAGACGCAGAGGAAAAGTATCAAAACCTGATGAGCAAGATCCCCGATCTTACCCAGCGGGTTCCTCAATATATGATTGCTTCTTACCTTGAAATGACACCCGAGCATCTCAGTAGCTTGAGGAAGAAGAAATAAGTGCATTTCTTAAGATGTCTTAATTTTTCCGGTTCCACGCGCATCTAAGTTTGATCCATGTTAAATCAATTAAAATAGTTTGAAATGGAACGAATTACGTATCAAGATATCCCTGCAGGTTTGTTTGAAGGTCTGAGAGCGATTGAAAATAAGATCGAAGGTTCAACGTTGGATCGATCGTTGATAGAACTTCTACGCCTAAGGGTATCTCAGATTAACAGGTGTGCTTACTGTGTGGATATGCATCACAAAGAGCTTAAGCATCTTGGAGAAACTGATCTTAGGTTATCCTCCTTATGTGTGTGGGAAGAAACACCCTTCTTTTCACCGAAGGAAAAAGCAGTCCTGATGTTAGCCCAGAAACTTACTACACTTCCTATTGATGAGGTCGACGAGGAATTATTCGCTGAATTGAGCAATCATTTCAACAAGGAAGAAATCTGTTTTCTTACCCTGGCCATTTCACAAATTGGCAGCTGGAACGGACTGATGCGTGTCTTCCAATTTACTCCTGGCCAATACACTGTTCAGGAAGAAGCGACGGTCTAAATACAATTATTTCTTAACGGAAAGGCACTTCTCGCGCCTTTCCGTTACAGTTGCTTAGACAGAATTACTCTACAGGTTTATGGATTGCCTGTGTTTTCTAATTATTTGTAGTTTCTTCTGTGATTCACCAATGAAGGACACAAACAAATAACCGACCGAGAGAAACAACCCTTGAACCACCGTGTACAGCATGGTTTCCTTCACTGTTTGGGCTGTCAAAACAAGCAAAGCAGAAAACAAAAAACTCGCAATTACCAACCATTTTTTTCTATTTCGATACCTTATTTCCAATTGATCTAGTTCTTCGCTGTTTGCCTGATCTAGTTTTCTACTACTTTCTATCATCTTCTTTTATTTTAACTAGTACTGGATCGAGCCCATATATTACAGAATCTGAAAATATTTCTTTTACTCATCTTTTAGAGCCAAAACGGGATTCGCGCTTGCCCATTTCAAGGACCGCATAGTAGTAATCAAAAAGACAATCGCGTAAACGAGAATAAGAGCAACAAAGAAAATGATTGGCTCAATTTTGATACTATAAGCATAGTCCTCAAGCCATTTACTTATAAGCAGATAACTCAGCCCACTCCCCACCACAGCTGCAACCAGAATTACCACGAACAACTTTTTGTTAAGTACACCAATAATCTGCAGAAGCGAAGCTCCCAATACCTTCCGAACAGTGAGTTCCTTGGATCTTAGTCCAATGATGTAGATCATGAAGCCAACCAGCCCCAGAATAGATAGTGAAATAGCAAGAAGTGAAAAGGTCAGACTGATCCAGCTCGTTTGGCGTTCCTTTTCATACAGAGCTTTTATCGCATCGTCCATCAAATCGTACTCCAGGGGAATGTCTGGTCTGAGGGCGTACCATTGTTCTTCGATTATTTTAATTGCCTCGCTGAAATCAGAAGTGGTTGTTCTGATCAAAATATTGGTATTCACAAATTGTGGATCGAGGCGTAACGAAATAATTTGCGGAGTTATCTTCTCTTTTAGTGTAAAAAAATGAAAGTCCCTAAAAACACCAGATACCCTCCTGCTAAGTTCATTTTCCGTCCCAGGCCGAAGTACTATCTTTTTGCCGATGGGATCGTCCTGCCAACCAAAGCGGTTGATGAAATTGTGATTTACCAGGGAGACAATTTGTCCTGCTTCAGATGCCTGCAATACATTCCTAAAATTTCCATATGTGAGATCCATTCCCATCACATCGAAGTAGTCGATATCCACTCCATACGAAAGAAGGTTTTCAAAAATCTCATCCTGCCCTTCGGGTTTGTAGGTAAGTGGATTCATGTTATCTCCCATCATCGGACCAAACGCTACTCCACCAATCTGTGGATGAGAAAGCAGCTTTGTTTTGAACAATTCATAATTCTCAAATCGACCAATTTCAAACGCATTATTGATTTTAATTACTCCGCTTGCGTCGAACCCCATTTCCTTATTGTCTAAAAAGCTGATTTGTTGATTCATAAACCAGGCGGAAATTCCCAGTGTAAAAAGCAGCACAAACTGAACAAGAATCAAGGCATTTCTATACCGGGTTCCACCGGTAATGTTCATCACCGACTTGCTTTTCATCAGCACGTTCGTTTTGGTTCTCGCCAAAGCGATTGCTGGGTACATCACCGTCAACAGGCTAACGAGCAGCAACAATCCAAGCCCTGAAAAGAAATACAATGAATCTGACAAGAGCTTGTTTCCAAGTCTGATATCTAGTAAGTCGTTGAAAATCGGCAACGCCAATTGCAAACCGACTAAGACAAATGGTATCGTTAGCAGAATCGTAAAGAAAGATTCGTAAACAAACGACTTTATGACTTGTCCTTGTGTCTCACCAAAAACTTTTCTAACTCCAATTTCCCGGCCTTTGCCCAGATAAATGGCTAGTGAAAGATTGACATAATTCGCGATAGAGGTCAGTAAAATCAACCCGCCAATAAAAAGGAATACATGTAACTGCAAAGAATCTCCACCACCCCCGGACCCAAAGGCTGCATCAGACTCTAGGTAAATATCTGGAAGTCGAAGCAGTCTTACTTGGCTCAATTCATGGAATTCGTTGAAAGCAACTCCCTCCATGTCAGTTACTTTCTCAGATAGTCGTTCGGGATTTACATCGCTATGGAGTTGCAGGTACATCTGTGTGTGAAAATGCTCCTGGCTATAAAGTCTTGGGTTGGTGTATAGAATTTCAAATTTCAAGTGTGAATTGGACGGCAAGTCTTCGATAACGCCCGTCACATTTAGGAGCAGCGTATCCAATACAAGCGTCTCTCCTATTGGCGACTGATCATCAAAGTACCTTCTGGCGGCAGTTTGCGTTAGCACCACCGAGTAAGGATCAACCAGCAGATTGTCCTGATTTCCCTCTAAGACTTTAAAGCTAAACAGCTCAAAAAAACTTGAGCCTGGATTGGTCCTGAAAATACCCTTTTCCGCATACTTCCGATCCTTGTAGCTTAGAAAAGCTTTTTGTCCTGAATTTATCAACGTGTGGTTTCTCACCTCTGGATACTTCCCAGAAGTAAGCTCCTGACCGTGTTCCTTTCCAAGATTCGAAAACCACTGATTTCCATTGGTTTTCGCTTCTAAGCGATAAGTATTCTGAGCATCAGAATGGAAACTATCATAGTGAAATTCATGGTCTGCGTAGAGCACAATTAGTGTTGCCGCTATCAGCCCCATCGATAGCCCTACCACATTGAGGCTGTTCATTTTTTTTGATTTTAGAAAATTGCGAAGGGCTAGATTGAAGAATATTTTCATGATCGAAATTGTTTGTGTCAACTTACGACCAACCACCAGGAACATAGAATAACGAAGAGTTAAGTTCTTTTAATGAAAGATTAAAGTGGTTAAAAAAGAGTTAAACTCTCAACCTGAGCTGCAAAAACCGTATACTTTCATTAATATAACTGACGCAAAATGCGTCTGAGCTTGATCAGAAACTGCAGTAGATGAAATTATCGAAGAAGGCCATTTTTCTAGTCATTGGAATTGCCACCATCGCACTGGTGGGACTATCTGTCCTGCAAATAGTGAATCTTCGATCTTCTCTTTCAACGAACCAGCAGATCTTTTCCCAGAAAGTAGATCTCGCCTCGCAAAAGATTTCTTCCATTTTTCAGACCAACGCGACTTATCCTTCCCAACTTAAGATTGCCGCAAAACGAGTTTCCAAATCCGGACAGCTCAACGATATCAAGATGGACGAAAAAATCAGGGAAATTATCAATCCGATTCTAGAAGGACACGGACTTGATATACCCTATGAATATGCTATCTATGATCACAAGAGGAGCGGCGCAGGGTTCACTTTTGTAATGGGAGACAGTGGAGAAGGCCTCGATTTTCAACTTACCAGCTGCGAAAATCCACAGGAGAGAGGTCATGGTTGGGCAGATTTGACTTGCACACAAACCTGTGATTTAACTGGTAATTACCACCTTGCATTATTTTTCCCTGGTCAGGATGCCTACGTTTTTGCACAATCACGCGGAGCTCTGATTATGTCCATCGTGTTCATCGGACTGCTGATCGGGTGCTTCGCTTACACACTAGTTGTTATTCAACGTCAGAAAAAACTTTCATTGATCAAGAATGATTTTATCAATAATCTCACCCACGAGTTTAAGACACCAATTGCTTCGATTTCTCTGGCCACCAGCATCTTAAAAAGCGACAAGCCAGTCGATAAAAAAAAGAAATCAAACTACCTCAACTTGATTGAGCTTGAAAGCAAGCGCCTGGAAGGCCAAGTAGACAAAGTGCTCCAGATTGCTATGATCGACTCTGGGAATTTTACACTAGAGAAAAAGCAGCTGGATGTACATGAAGTGATCAACCGTGTGGTTGAGAGTATGCATCTGGTTGTGAACAAGAGAAATGGCACGATCGAACTTAAGCTAAACGCCACGAAATCAGGGGTGTTGGCAGATGGGACTCATTTGGTCAATATCATTTATAACCTAATCGACAATGCGCTGAAATACACCGTGGATGTCCCGCACATAACCATCACCACCTATGATAGTTCGCAGGGAATTGAAATTTCTATCAAAGACAATGGCATTGGTATCGGAGAGGAAATACAGAAGTACATTTTCGACAAGTTCTATCGTGCAGAGACGGGTAACATCCAAAATGCCAAAGGCTTTGGTTTAGGTCTTAGCTATGTGAAAAAAATCATCGAGGAACACAAAGGGAGAATTGGCATCAACAGCCAACCAAATCATGGAAGTGAATTTCTCCTTTACTTCCCTTTTAGTTGATACTTATGGGAAAGATTCTGCTCGTTGAAGACGATGAAAGTTTCGGGTACATTCTGAAGGAATACCTGGAGATAAATGATTTCTCTGTGACGTTGGCAAAGAATGGCGATGACGGTCTAAAGACATTCAAGAAAAATGCCTTCGACCTCTGTCTGCTTGACGTCATGATGCCATTGAAAGATGGGTTCACACTTGCCAAAGAAATTCGAGATGAAGATCCTGACATTCCATTTATTTTTCTCACTGCCAAAGCGTTGAAAGTCGATAAACTTCGAGGGTTCAGGCTAGGATGTGACGACTACATCGTGAAGCCCATCGATGAAGAGTTACTGATCGCGCGTGTCCGGGCGCTGATAAAAAGAACCTCATCGGATTCGGAAATCACCAACAAAGCAACACAGTATGCGATCGGCAAATACGAGTTCGACTTTCCTAATCAGGGACTAAGGTTTGAGGACCAGGTACGACGACTTACCGAGAAAGAAGCAAAAATATTGCTGCTGCTTTGTGAGCACAGGAATGTGGTACTTGACAGAAACAAAGCCTTGAAATCGGTCTGGGGTGAAAGTGATTTCTTCAACCGAAAAAGCATGGATGTCTTCATTTACAAGCTCAGAGGTTATCTGAAAGAAGACCCATCCATTCAGATCACCAATGTGCATGGGAAGGGGTTTATTCTGGAGGGGTAAATGACTCTCGTACTCTCGGTAGATATGAAGCTGCTTTGCTTCTTAATCTAGTTTCTGGATCTCCACATTCCTGAACCGAACCTCCCCAACGGAAGCGGCTTGTAGGGCAATGGGACCCTGCCCATGAAGTTCATTCATAAGATCAACTGTTTGTGTCCCATTCACCCAAGCCTGAATCCGACCTTCATCACATTTGATTTTGTAGGTATTCCATTTATTCAGTGTATGCACTTGAGACAGTGGCACAGCTATCGTTACTACCGCACCAGTCCTGTTGTCTTGATTTGGATGCAGATCCCAGATATTGATTTCGTAGCAAGTCCCGGCGCTTGGTGCATCTTCGCACCTGACAAAAACTCCTGAATTGACCGTACTATCAGGTTTGAACTCCAGGTTAAGTTCGAAATCTTTGAAAGAGGTTTTGGAAATTACCAATCCGGCAATACTGTCAGCAACGCCAACCAACTCGCCGTTTTCAAAACTCCAGTCTGCACCACCCTCCACTGACCAGTCCTCTGCATTCTCAGTAAATAGAACCGTAGACGCTAATTCGGAAGACTTTGAGGTTGAGCAAGCACCCAAAAAAGTAATAATGACAGTCAGAAAGATAAGGCAAGGGGTTTTCATCCACTTCAGCTTTTTGCTCTTCTTCTGGCCTTCATCTTTCTAACTGAGTTTTTTACATATACTGCCCGCCTGCAAAAGTTTTACGTCGGGTAGGTTGTAGGTGGGACTCAGCTTTGCTAGCTTAGTTTTTCATCAGCTAAGTTCGGGACATATATAATGACTAGGCGTCCCCGTCAACTGCTTCTAGCCACTCTCCTACCATCTAAACCAAAGTTTCGCCAAATGAACACTCCCTAGCCTGATAGCTATCGGGACTTCCCTCTTCTTCAAAGAACGGCCCGCAACTCGGAAATTAGAAGATCGGCAGTCGGGGTTGAAAAAAAACACACACCAGCTACTATATCGTCCACGATAATAATTTCCAAAGAAATCCCCGTAGATAAGAAATTATTATCTATTTTCGTGTTGTATATACAACGAATATGAAATGAAATATGAATTTCAAGAGTGTATTGGATCCAGGGTTAGAAGTCTTTCCCGCAAACTGGATGGGATATATAGGAAACATCTTAGTAATTCAGCTGTTACGGAAAACCAGTTGAGCATTATGATGGCCTTGTATAAAATGGGAACTATTGAGCAAAATCAAATTGCCAAATTCCTTAACCTAGAGAAGTCTTCTCTAAGTAGGAATCTGGTAAGATTGATTGGATCAGGTTACATAAAAAAACAAGGGCCCACCAATCGTCCCATGATCGGCTTAAGCACTGAAGGAAAGACCCTTGTGGACGAATTGGTACCAAAATGGGAAATGGCAATGGAAGAAATTCACAGTATTCTTGATAAAGCAGATATTGTGTCATTCAATCAATTTGAAAGGAGGGTATCAAAACTATAAAAATTTTCAATACTAGTTGTATATACAACTAAAATTCAAGATGAAACGAAATGAACAATTCAACGAAAACTGATAAACCAAAGGCAGACCTTTGGTTTGAATCCGGAGAAAGGATTCCCTACAATATCCAGCAAAGGAAAATTCAGCCTGCTTCTTGCAACTATACGGGTAATGAGCGCACACTCTTTATCTGGAACAAAACCGTCAATTCTCCAAAGAGTAAGAAGTCATCCAAATGGACAACGATGATGCCAGGATTTCCGGATGGATCTTTCGGATGGGCTGCCACAGAAAAACTTCTGGCGCAATATGACCATGAGCCTCGATTGTATTTGGATTATGTTGGCATGGGAGATTCAGACAAGCCTGAAAAATACAACTACGGTGTTCAAGAAAGGGCAAACATGGTAGAGTCCCTGTGGCAACATCATGATATCACGGAGACGATTCTAGTGACATTTGACTTTTCGTCCCTGGTGGCTTTGGAACTACTAAGCAGGCAAATAGATAACCTGAAGAAAGGGTTGACACCTGACACCATTATCACAAAGGTCCTTTTGATAAATGGCGGATTATTTGCCGATTCTCATTCTCACCCATTCATGACGACTCCCTTGTTAAAGACATCATTTGGAAGAATGGGGACTAAAATAGCGCAGCGCTCTCGATTCGCATTTAATCTGATGCTCAAAGATCTCTGGTCCAAAGAGTATGGTGTTACCAAAGAAGAGTTAACCGAAATTCATAAAGCTATTGCAAGACGTAAAGGAGCGGTATTCATGAGCAATGCAGCGGGTTTTGTAGATGAGCATCAGCGCAATTCAGAACGATGGGATCTAAAAAGAATATTTATAGAAACTCATCCGCAAGTGAAATATGTGGTCGCTGGAAGCGCCAAAGATCAATTTGAACCCAGACAAGTAATCAAAGCAAAGAAGGTATTGTCACGCCTCGGCTTAAGTGTGAAAATGTTCCCTGGTGGACATATGACCACTTCTGAGTACCCGTATTTGATAGCAGACACAATTCAAAACCTCAAAACAATTCAAAATATTCAAGAAAATTAAATCAGATCATTATGCAAATTTTGGCAATAGACAGAATGAAAAAAGAAGTAAGTGATGCAGAATTAAATCAGCATTTACCTGAAGAGTTGATGGCAACAATAAAACTTTACCTAGAAGAAAAAATTCGTAATTTCTATTTTAGGAAAGATCGTCCTGGAGTGATATTTTTCATGGAAACGGAATCTTTAGAAGAAGCAAAAGCAACCCTAGATAAACTCCCAATGGTCAAGGAGGGAATTCTTGATTTCGATTAGATTCCTATAGGAGCATTAAGTCCACTTGGCGCATTATTAAAGTAGATTCAAGTTTCTCGACCACTTCCTGAGAGGCTATCTCAATTACGTTCTTGGATAGTTATAGTAAATACCAACAAACGGCATCTACATACTATGCACATAGGTAAGAATTAAAAAACATAGCTAGTTATTTACCAAACGTTTGGTAAATAACTAGCTATTATTATATTTGCATCATGAGACCTCAAAAAATCAAAGATCAGGATTTACTAAATGGAATGATGGCCGTTCTTCGAACAAAGGGTTATGTCGGCTCAAGTCTCAATGATTTAGCGAGTGCATCAGGTCTCCAAAAGGCAAGCTTGTACCATCGGTATCCGGGAGGTAAAAAAGAAATAGGATTGGCTGTCTTGCATTTTGTCATAGAGTGGATCGAAGAGAAGATCGTAGCTGTTCTGCATGACCAGCAAGTTCGACCAAAGGATCGGCTCAACACCGCATTGACTAACATTGACACGTTGTACGATTCAGGAAAATCGACCTGCATCATCAGAGCACTTTCTGTTGACAGTGGCTTGAATCTATTTGGGGAGGAGCTGAAAGATGCCATTTCGAAATGGATAGATGCATTCTATCAAATCGGACTAGACGTTGGACAGAGCAAGGTTGTTTCCAAAAAAAATGCCATGCAAGTGCTCGTAGAAATACAAGGAAGTTTGATACTCTCCAAAACACTCGACGACACCGCCCCCTTCCAATCAGCATTAAAAAAGATTAAATCAATGTACAAAGTGAATTAAAAAAATTTGCCTATATATTTTACCGATCGTTCGGTAAAATATTTACAAAATAATATCCAATAACAATTAACTATATAAATTATGAGTAAAACAGCAATCGTGGTTCTATCAGAACCAAAAGCAGGTTCCGAAGAAGCTTTGGGACGTGTGTTCAATGCCCTTGCAGCAGGGTATGATTTCAAACAAGCAGAGGAAGAAGTAAAAATACTTTTTCAGGGAGCCGGTACAAGATGGCCTGAAGTACTTCAGAAAGAAGATCATCCGGCTAATGCCCTATACAAGGCAATAGAAGACAAAATTGAAGGCATTTCTTGCGGATGTGCTGATGTCTTCGGTGGAAATCCATCAGGTCTTGATCTGATAAAGGACAACCAGGTGCCAGGTACCACAGGTCTGCCAAGTCTTGTGAACCTTCAAAAAGACGGCTACAATGTAATCACTTTTTAATTTATTGATGGGCTGCCGTTGATTAATACAGTGGTAGCCCTCATTTAACCCCTCTAAACATGAATGACGTTTACCACAAAGGAGAAAAAGAAATTCAGGCCAGAGTTGGTGAGGAGATACAAGCCAATTCAAATGGTAGAGTGATTCTTCCAAATATTGTAAGAGGAGCCTTTAATTTCATATCAAATCAACCCTTAATGATCATTAGTACTGCAGACCCCAAGGGCGCGGTTTGGACCTCTGTTTTGGTGGGAGATCCTGGGTTTGTGACAGTAAAAGACGAAACGACCATCCTGATTACGAGAAAGCTACTTCGGAGCGTCCAGGACGATGTATGTTTCAACAACATTGAAGACAAGAGCTATGTGGGCACACTCTTCATAGAGCCCGCAACGCGAAGACGCTATCGCGCAAATGGTAGAGTCACACGGTTCGACGATACCATTGAAATTTCAATACAAGAGGCCTATCCCAATTGCCCAAAGTACATTCAAAAAAGAAAAGTAACATTTTCAGATATCCTTCAAAATAGGGAGAGTGATCGTGAAGAAGGCACAGTGCTTAGTGCTACCGAAGCAACATGGATAAAAAGTGCCGACACCTTCTTTGTTGGGAGTATTGGGCCCGATGGAAAAATGGACGCATCACACCGAGGTGGGCCTAAAGGCTTCGTAGAAATTATCGATGATCACACCCTCAAAATACCAGACTACACTGGTAACAGCTTGTATAACACCTTGGGGAATTTCGCAGAAAATCCTTCTGGAGGAGTCACATTTATCGATTTTGATGAGGGACAAAGCCTTCAACTAAGTGGAAAGGCGCAACTTGTGTTTGATCAAACATCAGAGGAAGACATACAAAAAACTACTGGAACAGGCCGCTTTTGGTTATTCACTATTGAAAAATGGATCATCACTAAAAATCACCATAGTGCAAAATGGCAGTTTGAAGAATTTTCGCCTTTTAATCCATAGTCATGTTTAGGAAATTTATCGTAACGCGCATAGTCAAAGAAAGTGAGAGCATTAAGTCTTTTTACTTTGAAAGAGAAGATGGCCTGCATCTGGATGATTACAAACCAGGGCAATTTATTTCGGTTAGAGTTCCATTAAATGAGGGGACTATTACAAGGAATTACACATTATCCGACAGCCCTGAAAGAAGCTACTACCGACTTACGATCAAAAGGGAGCTGTCAGGTAAATCCTCACATTTTTTTCACACTCAAGTACAAGAGGGCTCTGTGTTAGAAATCAGCAAACCAATAGGGAGCTTTCATTTGACATCCAGCGCATTACCAGTTGTTCTCCTCTCAGGAGGAGTAGGAATTACCCCTATGTTGAGCATGTTGGAATACATCACAGAACGCCAGCCAGAGAGAACAGTAGATTTTCTGCATTCCAGCATAAACAGTGCTGTCCAACCGATGGCCGAAAGACTAAAAGAATTAGGTAGATTAAATTCAAATTTAACACTCTCCATATTTCATACTGACACCCAGGGAGAAATGAAAGGGGTAGATTTCGATCACAAAGGGTTTATCACACAAGCTCATTTAGAAAAATCGATTAGAGACCGTGCAGACTATTTTCTTTGCGGACCAATTCCGTTTATGAAGTCAATGTATACTTACCTAAAGGACTTGGGAGTTGCTACTGAAGCAATTCATTACGAGTTTTTTGGAGAAGGGGCTTCTCTGGAGGGTGTCACCGCACCCACTGTTTCAACACAAAATGAGGTGAATGTATCATTCGCTGCCTCTAACAAGACTGCTACCTGGGACTCAAAATTCAGCAGTATTCTGGAACTTGCCGAAAACATTGGGCTACATCCGGAAAATAGCTGTCGAATGGGTACCTGTGCCAGCTGCGAAACCACTTTGCTAAACGGGGAAATTGGGTATGATCCTGAACCATTTTTAGAGGCTCAGGAAGGAAATATATTCATCTGTTGCTCCCAACCAGTTTCTGACATAAAAATAGATTTATAATAATGGAAAGGCCACATATCGAATACATGAAAAAGTGTATTGAACTTGGAAAAAAAGCGCTCGCCAATGGCGATCCGCCTGTCGGGTCAATAGTCGTCTTAGATGAGGAAATAATTGGTGAGGGTATTGAGTCTGGTAAGACTACCAATGACAACACCAACCACGCAGAAATTTTGGCCATCCGAGATTCCATCGTCAGAGGTTATAAAAATGATCTACGGGATAGCGTTCTATACACCACTCACGAACCCTGCATCATGTGCTCATATTTGATACGTCAGCATCAAATTTCGACGATTGTCTATGGTGTCTCTGTAGATCATGTTGGAGGTCACTCGTCCAAATTTGATATTTTGGATACGGAGATTGTTCCCAAATGGGGCCAAAAACCAAAAATCATTGAAGGTGTGCTAGCTAGTGAGTGTGAACAACTTACAGATCGTTTTAAACGCGCTCAAAAAGGGAACTGATGATACTTTTAGATATCTCAGACAATGAACCAAAACACATGCAAATCGTGGATCAAATTCAGTCATTATGCCTCGCCCACAAAGTTACGACTAGCAACCTACGTCACGATCCCGTGATGATTGCATATGGGAAAGAATACAGGGGCACTACCCAAATCATGGACGGTCTGGTGGAATTAGAGCAATTGGTTGAAAAATGGTATGAGTGTCAGTGCGACAAATATGAGGACACTCTACCAGCCAACACTTAAAGAAGACTATTCGGACCAATCAGGCTGCTTTCTCTCTATATGACCCAGTAAATAAGAAATTCAATCACTCTCCTTTTAATATTGCCGCCGGATTTACTCGAGTCACTTTTCTTATTTGGGCAAAAACCGTCAAAACAACCGTGACGCTCATCACTCCAAAGCATAGCACCACAGGGATTATGCTGAAAGGTTTTGAGATGGCAAAAAAGGACTCAACGAATCCGCGCATCAGCCATACCCCCAATGGAGCTCCCAAGCCAAATGAAATAATTAGTATCCACACGAACTCTCTATTGGCAAGTTTAATGATATTGATGTGCGAGGCACCCAAAACTTTTCGGATTCCAAATTCCTTTAGTCGATTTTGTAGTGTAAAAGCAAGTAGTCCATACAATCCAAGGCACGATAAAAAGATGGTTAAGACCGAGAGCGTGACCATGAACCAGATATTTGCATCAACATTGTTATAGGACGCATCGAAATTATCACTTTGATAGTAGCTCACGTAGGGATCAAATGGTGAGATATCCTTCCATTTGTCCGAAAGGTATTCGTTAACACCAACGATCGTACTTTCCGTCGACTTCACGACCAAAAAATTTGGTTGTGAGTCGCCAGACGTGAAAACCATTGGTCTCATGATATCATCGTCAAAAAAGACATGGTATACATCAGACACAACCCCCACCACTGTTTTCCTTTGCCCCTCAAAAACGATATTCTGCCCTACAGGATCAGACCAGTCCATTTTTTCAACAAAGAGATTATTGACAACAATGGAACTCTGATCACCTTTTTCTTTATCAAAAAGTCGACCCTCCAATAGCGTCATATCCATTGCACCTAAGTAACCTGGCTCCACATCATACGTGAGCACCTTGAATTGTTGCTGTAGATAATCAAATGGGATCAGATTATTATTTACACCCAGGTGACCTCTGGAGGCGACAACAGTTGTCACAGATGGATTCTCTTCTGCCTCATTTCGCAGTGCTTCTAAGGTGCCATTTTCTCCAATAGGAATTGATAGGATTCCCGCAGGATCATATCCCCAGCTTACCTGCTTGACGTATTGCGCATTATCGGTAAATACGAAGCAACCCAGAATAGTAACAAAGGCTAGAAAAAATTGTCCGGTTAGCAGGATCCTGCTCAGGTAGTTTCTCCCTCCTAAACTCTTGTCTCCTCGAAAGATTTTCAACGTTTGAAATCTTGAAATATAAAAAGCAGGGTAACTACCTGAAAACAAGCCCAGAAAAAAGAACAAGCCCACGAAATAAACAACGGCAGTTGAAGTGGAAGAGAAAGAAAATGGGATAGTAACAGGTGAAATTTTATTGAATCCTGGCAAGAGTAAGTAGTAACACGCCGCTACCCCGATGACCATAGCAAATGCACAGGTCAGAAAATTTTCAGTTAAAAACTGCTGGGCTATACCTGACTTGGATCCTCCCATTACTTTCCTGACACCAATTTCCTTCAGTCTTGTGGTCGCGGAAGCAATTGCAATGTTCACGTAGTTCAGGCAGGCGAAGATGATTAGTAGAAGACCGACAACCCCAATTCCAATCGTGCCTGTTTTGTCATTTCCAAATATGATCCCATCCTGAACACTAACAGTCTTATTACTTAAGTCAGGAAACGAAACTAGTTCGAATGAACTTACAAGGTTCGTTGGATTTGCTTCATTCTGTACCTTTCGGTATCCATCAAAAAGGTCAGCTAATTCCATTGGCTTCACTCCTTCTTTCAGTGAAATAAAAGTTGCCTTCGCTTCGTCTATCCAGTTTGTCCGAACTCCTTCCAGCTTAAAGTAGTAATCAAGATGCACCATTATTTGGGGTCGGAAGGTGGTATTTGCAGGCACTTCGCCAAAAATTCCACCAACATCAAAAGATTTGACTGTCTCACCGAACTTGATGTCGATTCGTTTCCCCATAGGATCCGTATCTCCAAAATATTTCTTCGCAATAGCTGAACTAATCAGAATGGAGTTTGGAGTCAATGACTGCCGATCTCCTATCTCCATCGGAAAATCAAACATCTTCAAGTACGTGGGGTCGGCAAAAAGCACGAGCTCTCTAAAGACATTCTTCCCAAATTTGACATTCCCGCGTTTGTATTGGACACGAACAGCCTCCTTGATCTCTGGGAAATCCTCCTTCAATCTTTCGCTGATTACCATTGGTGAAGGTCCATACAGCACATCAGAATCGTTTTCCTGAATGTGACTAACAACTTGATAAATATTCTCTCTGTTAGAATGAATAGAATTAAGATTAAAGAAAAAATCTACGAACAAGAAAGTGGTAATTGCACAGCCTACAGACAATGCCAGTCCTGAAATATTGATTAACGAATTGGCCCAGTTTTTTCGCAAACTGCGAAATCCAACTTTTAAGTAGTTTCGAAACATAGTCGTTTGATTTATTGAGTTTTTTGTTTTACGAATGTTAGAAAGGCGAAAAAAACGAAGGACATCCCAGTAAAAAGACAGGTCAGCATTTCTCTTGCCGTCCTCCTGAAGACGGTAAGCGTAGAGTTCATGAAGATCTCCTCTGATAAATTCCAGAAGATCCCTGCGGCAGAACCAACGGAGAAATCGATCGGCTATAGTTGGAGGTAATTTCTTCATACCAGACTAGAGAAGTTGAAACCAACCTCCGGTATTCTGTTGTAAAGGCCATTGCGAAGTTCTTTGGAATAGTCCAAAGCTTGCTTTCCTTCTGCTGTGAGAAAAAAGAATTTTTTTCTTCTTCCTCCGCGCTCCTCGGTAGCTCCACCCACTTCGGAGCGAATAAATTTCTTTTTTTCGAGACGTTTCAGTACTTCATGCACCGCACTGATATTCACCTTTCTAGCAGTTTCCCGAATGATAAAATTTCTGACTTCCACGCCGTAGGCATTGTCATTCAGCGTCCCTACAACCAGTAGTACCAGTTCTTCGAATTCACCAATATTTCCACCTTTAGTATTTCCCATCCTTTTGATTTAGAAGTTATACAAACGTGAATCTAATGTATTAGTTTCGGTTTTGTATAAATTCTTAGATCCCATCACCTGAAGATTCAATTTGAATGTGAGAAGCGAATCAAATAATTTAGCGGCAATGAAAGGAGGTGGTCACTCAGACTTCTCTTTCTCAAGAATGCACAATGAATTTCAAAACCTACTGAATTTTTACCATCGAGTTATTTGATCCAATATGGAAACCAAGAAATAGCTCGTTATTACAGCATGTTGCAAGCTCTCACCAATCTACACCGACATACTTGTGCGACCGCATGCCTTTTGTTAACGGCGACTGCTTTCGCCCAAACCTCACCAAATCTGCAGGTGGTCAGTATCGAAAAAGATGAAAACTTTAGTGGATACGATTTATTGGAAGTGGAGGATAAACGACTCTTCGTTCTTGCCGAGCATTGGCACAACATCCGTGCGGTTCCAAGAGCAACGATGAAATTGTTGAAATACCTCCACGAGCAGGCCAACGTACGAATTCTGGCTATTGAGCAAGGGGCAAGCACAGCCTATATGATCAATAAATATCTCTTATCAGGAGATACATTGGTCTTAAGACAGATAGCGAGGAACACGATGTTCTGGGGTCAGGAAAACTACGCTTTTCTCGAAGACCTGTATGCGTTTAATCAGACGATAGCAAAAAGCTACCGAATCTTCGTTAAGAGCATCGACATCGAATACAAAATGGAATCTGCTGTCTTTGTTATCAACGATCTGATTGGTGACAAGCAGGTGCCAGAATCACTTGCTCCAACGGTGGGGGTTTTGCAACAAATATTTGAGGATACACGTGCCCATCGTGAACAATTTGATGGCCTCTCAGTCATGTATTACTATGATAGAGATTTTATAACACAGCTAGTTAGCCGCACTTTAATGGATCTCGAAGAAAGAGCCTCGGTATATCAGGATTTCTTTGGAACAGATTTCGAGCAGTTCTCAGTAATGATTGATGACATGGATAGCGGACTCATTTTTGACTACACCAATCCAAATACCAACTATAAATTCAGGGATCGAATTATCTATTCAAAGTTTGGTGAGTTATTGGAAACGTTTCCAGATGAAGGCGTATTGTGCGTCATCGGAATGCGCCATGCTACGAAGGGCTCGTCGGTTTTCAAATTGAATACACAGGATGAATCCCCAGTTTTTGGTCAAGTCATGAAGATTCGAATTTCTGCACTATTCAAAAACACGTTTAAAACAAGCGACTTGAGGCGTATCAATTTTACGTTTCCAAAACAACTAAAAGCACAGGGTGCCACCCTCATCAAACATGATCAGGATGATCCCACCCTCCGATCGGTTAAATCTTTTGACTACACGTTGTTCCTTAATGACAATGGTGAACTGACGCCTTTCAAAAACGTATTAGAAGAAGGGTACTAAAAGCACAACCGAGCCTTCCAAATTGGCTTTAGAGGTCAACATACACTGTTTCTGACACTTTCGACTACAAATTCAACTTCTCGATTGGTCATCGTAGGATGAATAGATATTCGCACCCAACCAGGCTTTTTTGAATCATCTCCCCGATCGATTGAATCTGTAATTTCTTTCGACTTCCGCTGATCAACATGTAGCAGGTAGTGACCGTAGGTGCCAGCACAAGAGCATCCACCACGTGTCTGAATTCCATACCGATCATTTAGCTTTCGCACGACATCATTGTGATGCATTCCTTCAAAACAAATAGACAAGATTCCTAAACGTTCTTCGTGCTCTTCTGCGAGAATGGAAATATTTTCCACATCAATTAGTCCTTCCCAAAGAATGGACATCAACTCCTGTTCCCGACTGAGGATATTTTCCACACCCATTTCTTCTTTTAATTCAATGGCCAACGCTGCCCTGATTGTTTGAAGGATGGCAGGTGTTCCTCCGTCCTCCTTCTCTGCAATATTGTCCAGATACTTACGACCACCCCAGGGGTTTGTCCAGTCCACGGTACCTCCTCCAGAGACATCAGGGATTGAATTTTTATAAATGGCCGAATCAAAAATAAGAATACCTGAAGCACCTGGGCCTCCAAGAAATTTATGTGGAGAAAAGTAGATCGCGTCCAATTTTTCCTGGGGATTGTCAGGGTGCATGTCAATGCTAACGTATGGAGCCGAGCAGGCAAAGTCTACAAAGCAGAAGCCATTTGCCTGATGAATCACCTTCGCTATTTCATGGATTGGCGTGATGATTCCCGTTACGTTTGAGCAAGCAATGACAGCAGCAATCTTAGTTTCTCTGTCTTGATACTGCCCAACCACCTCCCGAAAATTCTCAACAGAAACAACACCTTCTTCATCGGGAGGAACAACTACTACGTCACAAATTGTTTCCATCCAACTGGTTTGGTTTGAATGATGCTCCATGTGTGTTACGAAAACGACCGGACGTTCTTTTTGCGAGGATCTGATCTTACTAGCAAATTGCTCCGGAGCCCTTAGACCCAAAATGCGTTGCAATTTATTAACCACATCCGTCATACCAGACCCATAGGAAATCAGCACATCGTCCCGAGAAGCATTTACATGTTGCTTAATTTTTGCTCTTGCAGAAGCATACGCTTCCGAGGTAAACGAGCTACTCGCATTTGCCTCTGTGTGTGTATTTGCAATAAATGGCATGAATTCACTCATCAATCGGTTTTCAATTGGAGCGTAGCATCGGCCAGTCGCAGTCCAATCTGCATAGAGCATGGATATGGATGAATGAAGTGGAGTTTGGATCTCTTGATTCAAACCGATGATTCCTCTTCGGAACTGTCGAAAGTAAGATTCCAGGCTCTCTTCCACAAGAACAGTATCGGTCAGATTACTGGCTAACATCCTTTTCGCACCAGTCCGTTTTCCCTATGAGGTTTTGGCCACTCAGCTTCTTTGAGATCCTGACGATAATATTCCAGGGCGTCCTGCTCCTCCACGAATTCTGCTTGCCCGCCGTAGAACAAACTCAGATCATGTACTTCCTGAAATATGGCAGAATCCTGAGGTCCTGTTTTTGCGGGAAGTTCTGGATAGAGAAGTCGCTCGTACCAATCATGGATGCCTCCGTACACGATGTATGAACGTTCTTTTAAGCTATTGGGCAGACGTATCCACAATTGTCTGGATAAAAGATCATCCCCAGAATAAAATACCAAGGTGTCTCCTAGAATTGAAGGCTCATTAAGCAAAGATTCTAGTGGGATATGCTCAGCGGTAGGTATGTGAAATTCGTCAAACAGTTCTTTTTCGCGTAGATCGATGATCTGTATGTCTTCTCGATTTTTGACCATCTCAGCCAGCGAAACAACCGAAATATACTTCGGTTTCTTATTTACGTTTTTCATCCCATCGGGACTAACGAAAGAAAACAAAAGTCCAAAAAAAGCCAGGATAAATGCGATTGTGGCCAATCTTTGACTAAGGGATAGCTTCTTCATTTGTTATACCTTATTTCTAATTTTTCCGACAACCAAAACCCTACAAGCGCCAGCGATACAATGACAAAGACCATCACTCCTGGTGCCACATCGAAATAGTCCACCATCGTGATGTGTCCAAGAGGGGAAGCAGTGTAAAATCCTTCCAAAAAAGGATAGAGCTCTCCAAATAGCAGGATTCCAGTAAACAGACCGATCACATTCACTAAGCCATCAAGGCTACCAGTTGACGACGCTACACAAGAGGTGCCAGGGCAATACCCGCCAACAATGAAACCGACACCAAATACCAGCCCTCCAATTACTTGTGGCCAAACAAACGTCGGCGTTAAATAAATCATTTCAGCGTGAAGCAATCCAGCCCAATTCAGCCAGTACACTCCCAGCATTGCGGTGATAATAGCGGTGAACATCATTTTGAAGACAGTAAGATCTCTGAAATAAAACTGCGCTGACAGCTTTTTTGCACTGCCTAATCCCGCTCGTTCCAAAAAGAGTCCAAACGCAATACCCGTAACAACCGCGAAAACAAGACTTGCCTCTTCTCCCACCCATCCATAGTCGTAGAAAGGCCCATTCATGTCCACAATCGTTTAACAGTTCCAGCCATCAGGTACGCTCCGAGAAATAAGGAAATCATGAAGAGCCAACTTCCAACGTTCATAAGTGCACCTCCAGTTAGTGCCTGACCGCTGGTGCAGCCTCTTGCTAGCTTCGTCCCAAACGCCATAATAATCCCACCACCAAAGGCGAACAAGAAACGGCTATTATTCGAAATCAGAGATCCCTTTTCAATTTTGATCCTAGTGCGACCAGCCAATTTTCCAGAAAGAAACCCTCCTATTAGCACACCGATCACTTCAAATACCAGCCAATCTTTTAGCGGGTGAACATTGCCGTCTCCAAGATATCCAGCGTAAAAGGCATTGGCTTCAGCGTGCTCCTCGGCAAGGCTACTAACACTCACTGCCACGATTGAGGTCATCGCACCTGAAGCACCAATCCCACGTCCCATCACCACAAACGCAGCGAGCAGAACAATTCCTAATCCAATTCCGCAGAGGTAAGGGTTCCAATATGGCTGAGGATTTTTTCGTTCGCTCATTTCAGTCTATTTCTATCGGAAGCGTTTCATCCGGCCCCCATTCTCTGAAGGATCCATCGTACATCTTTACCTTTTCATACCCTAGCAACTTGGCTGCGGTGTAGACCACGGTGAGTTGCATTCCTATATGACAGTACAAAACAATGTCTTGATTTTTTTTGAGTTTTTGACTTTCGAATATCTCTGCTATCTCATCCAGTGTTTTGAATTTGTAAGCTCCAATATCTGTTTCTTGATATAGTGTTGTGTAGGGGATCGTCTTTGCTCCCGGCACCCGGCCTTTCCTCGCTCCATGTGTGGCCTCAATAGCAGTATAGTACACTTGGGCCCTACAATCCACGATATCAACATTTTCATCCTCAATACTTGCCAGTACTTCTTGCTTATCGGCCAGCAAGTTTATATTGGGTTTTATATCGAAGCTTCTCTTCACCAGTTCTGGTGCTCGCTCGGACACATCTCCATCGATGGCTTTCCAAGCTACTAAGCCACCATCTAAAATGTATGTTTTGCTACCATGGCCCAGGTAGTCAAGTGTGAAATAAAGTCGAGTGACAAGAGGTATCCAGTTCTTTGGCGTATAGATCACTACATCTTTATTGTTGCTTACTCCTTTGCTTTCAAAGAGGTCTTTAAGCACCTCGTCCGTGGGCAAATCAAAGACACGAACATCATCATCGTAGGTGTATTCTGAAGGTGCCAAATAGATAGCTCCATCAATATGTTCCTTTTGGTAATCTTCTTCTCTTCCTATATGGAAAATCACAAGGTTTCCTTTTCCCATCCTCTTTTGTAGCCACTCTGCATCCACAAGTCTGCTTTCTTGGGCGCTTATAGCAGATGGAAGTAAGAAAATGGCGATGAAGCCGAAATAGATATTTTTCATAGTCCTGAGTTTTTGAACAATCTTACGACGCTACCAAATCCTCGGGCGTTATATAGATGTTAAGCTTCCCTAAGGAAATGTTAAAAGCGTTAAGAAAAGGTTAATTTCCTCTAACAGTGGGACTATAATCTCACATTTTGCGTACTTTATATTGTCAATGAAAATCAACAAATACACGCTTGCAGGGCTTCTTGTTGTGGTGGTGGTAGCATTAGTCATATTGCTCACCATCCAATTCAATATTATTGAAAAAGACATCAAGAACAATCAAAGTGTAATGGAGTTTGCTCTCCCAGGGGTACTATCTGACCTGTATGACAACATGAACCTCGACCAAAGCTGGAGAAGGTATGTGGATGGGTATCATGGAACGGAGGATTTTCACTTTTCCAACGATGCTTCTCCCAAGGATCCTTTACAACGAATTCTAAAAGCGGAGCTAGACCAGGTGTTTTCTCTCAATTATCCTCAATTGGATTATAATCTCGATGGCTTTGTTTCGAACAGATACGGTTGCATGATTCATAGAAATCACCGGCCGGAATTACCGAAAGCTCAAAAAGTATTGGATGCCGAAAATCATCTGTGCTTTTGCAACATTGCAGATAACACACTCGACATAGCTCTCACTTATTCCAACAAAGAAGAGGCAGCCATTGGCAAATCAGCACAAATCCTTCAAGCGAGCCTTCTTCTTATTCTGATAATTCTCAGTGCATTTGGATACACCCTCTACACCATCAGCAAGCAAAAAAAATTGTCAGACCTGAAGCGTGATTTCATCAATAACCTGACGCATGAATTCAAGACACCGATCTTCAGTATTTCACTGGCTGCAAAAGCGCTAAAAGAAAACGAACCTGTCCGCTCTTCTGAGAAAATGAGTTCTTACGCAAACCTGATTGGATCTGAAACCAAAAGACTTCAAACACAGGTCGACAAGATTTTGCAAATGGCTCTGCTCGACTCGGGCAACTTAACACTAGAGAAGAAAAAGCTGGATTTGCATCAATCAATAAAGAACGTTGCAGAAAGCTTCGAGATGATTATCTCGCAGAGATCGGGGAAAATCACAATGGACTTGCAAGCTTCAAACCATACAATCCTCGCTGACGAAACACATGTAAATAACATCTTGTACAATTTGATTGATAACGCTCAGAAATACTCTGAAGGATCTCCAATCATCGAGGTATCTACTGAAGACAAGGGAGAGCAAGGCATTTTACTGGTTATAAAAGATCAAGGTATCGGTATCGACAAAAAGGTACAGAAGTACGTCTTTGATCAGTTTTATCGTGCAGAACAAGGCGATGTACATACTGTCAAAGGTTTTGGGCTAGGCTTGAGCTATGTAAAGCGAATCATTGAGTTTCATCAAGGGAGTATCAATTTAAAAAGCAATCCAGGAAAAGGAAGTGAGTTCAAAATCTTTTTACCACAAGCGTAATGAACAGAATATTACTTGTCGAGGACGATCATAATTTGGGCTACATTCTCTCAGAGTATTTACAAATGCATGACTTTGAAGTGGACTGGAGCAAAAACGGTCAAGAAGGTGCGGAGGTGTTCAATAGAAAAACGTACGACTTGTGTATTCTCGATGTAATGATGCCTAAAAAAGATGGATTCACGCTTGCTTCCGAAATGAAATCCCTACACCCGGAGATTCCCCTGATATTTCTGACTGCTAAGTCTTTGAAGGTTGATAAGCTCAAGGGATTTAAGGTTGGGTGTGATGACTACATTGTAAAGCCTGTAGATGAGGAAGAGTTGATTGCGCGAATTAGAGCAGTTCTAAAAAGAAGCTCCTTTTCAAACACCGATCAATCAGAGTTCCAAATTGGCATTTTCACATTTGATTCAAGTAAGCAAGTTCTATCTGGAGTAAGTTGCAGGCAAAAACTAACAAAGAAAGAAAGTGAAATTCTTCATTTGCTTTGCCGTGCTAAAGGAGACCTGCTTGAAACTGATCAAATACTTCGGGTTCTGTGGAACGGGAGCAATTACTTTAACCGCCGAAGCATGGACGTCTTTATCTCAAAATTGAGAAAATATCTGAAGGGCGATCCAAACCTGAGAATAAGCAATGTTCATGGCAAGGGATACATTTTAGAAGAGAGCGCATGAGATATAGACTTAACCCACCAATCTCCTGTGATAGTTGATTTGTCCCATGTGATAACTGAGGTGCCCATACAAATGAATGATAAACTGTGATTTAGTCATTGGGTAGCCAAACGGTTGAAGAGGATAGGGATCTGACATATCATCTATCGAAACTCGACCAAAGTAAATGGCCAACATATCCTTTGTCTCCTGAATATCTTTGGCGAGCTCCTCTTTGGTCACCTTACCAGCAAATTCAAATTCTCGATCTCTGACGTATCCAGAATTATCGAGCGTTGCTCCAATAAAGTGTTTGAGGTTTCCGCATAAATGAAGAAACAAGGTTCCAGCAGCGTTTTTGATCTCTCCTTTTACAACCCAGATATCATCTTCCTTTTTATAAGCATTAAGCTCTTTGCTCAATTTCTCAAGATCACGCTCAAAGAGCGCAGCGAGTTCAGACGGTAATTTCATAATCATTCGGCGATTGACAAGTGTAAATTATAAAGGTCTGAGGTCTTGTTTTTCAATTGATCCAGTAATTGCAGCTTCATGCTAGCATTAATTCGACAATCCTCCTGAAAATCACGTTTAGTCACAGATATATCCAACTCTGTAATTAATCTTTCCACTGAACTAAGAAGATCATATGGAAACTGAAACAACAAATTCACCTCTTCAAATATTTCTTTTATTGAAGCCTTCTTTAAAGCTTCTTCAGTTGCTGCCTTATAGGCATGAATTAACCCGCCAACCCCTAGTTTCGTTCCACCAAAGTATCGAACAACTACCACCAAAACATTCGTTAGCTCAAAAGACCTGATTTGTCCTAAGATTGGATCACCTGCAGAATGAGAAGGTTCACCGTCATCATTCGCTCTAAAAGTCTGTTGATCCATTCCCAGCACATACGCATAGCAATGATGTCTTGCGTCATGAAACTTCTTCCTGAGATCTTCGAGTCGAAGCTTCACATCATCCTCACTTGAAACAGGGAATGAAAACGCTAAAAATTTGCTCCCCTTTTCTTTGTAAAGTCCTTCGGATAAATTTTCGACAGTAAAGAATTGACTCACAGTCCGACTAATAATTCTTTTGCCTCTCTTCTAATTTGATTGGTCTCAGCAAACTTGACAGCTAAATTCAATTTTTCACGTGCCTCTTCATTTTTCCCCTTCTCCGCGAGAAGTCTTCCTAAGCCCAAATACCCCAGACCTTTGAAGTACTCGCCGTGATGAGTTAATTCATCCCCATACTCCAGGCCCCTTCTATAGGCAAATTCAGCTTTGTCATTACTACCAATAACGGTCTCCTCGTAGTAACCAAGAAACACGTAACCAGCCAATTTATAGTACACGTTCTCATGCTTCATCAACGAATAAATAATCTCAATGGGAGCTTTCTTAAAGTCGTCTGGATTTGCCAATGATTCCAGATACTTTCCTTTTGCGTAAAAATTATTTGGATACATTTCAATGATAGTACTTAAGTACTGCTGCGCTTTTTCTGGCTGGTATTCATACCGGAGGTAGATATAGCTTAAATAGACGTAAGCTTCTACCTGACTGAGGACCGCCACTTCGCATGCTTTCTCCAATTGCTCTAAGCCAAGATCAATGTCACCTCCTCGGAAAAACCACAAAAGCGGTTTGTAAATAGGATGTTTCTCTGGATACTTCTCTCGAAAATAGTTGTACAAGCCAGTCGTGAAAAGAAATTCAGGGTGTGTATCAACAATCTTAAAACCTTTCTTCATCAACCCATATGCCTTATTGGCTTCACCGACAGCTCGTAGATTATAGTCTTGATCAGCATAGTATTCAGCCAACAAGCCGTGGGAGGCCATTGCAAAGAAGACCATTTCCGGATCATCAAGATCCGGGTCATTGATCTCAGCTAGCTCAATTGCATAGAGCAATTGATCCTGCATTTCCAAGAAAAGTTCCTCAGTAATGGTTGGAATATTAGACCAAAGCATTGTCATCGCTATCATTAACGGCACCACAGGATGCTCAGGAATCTTCTTATCAATTAAGTCAATGTAGAAGTAGGCAGAATCTGGATAGGCATTGTAAATGTGGTCTGCTCCCCTTTTTACAAGTTTTTTGAGTTCTGGTTCATCAAACACTTGCGCTGATGGTGAAAGCGCGGCAATGCATAGTAATATGGTGGTAAGCTTTTTCAAAAATGATTTATCCTAGATTTTATTGTATAAATCTTAGAGGCAAGATAATGTGGTGCATTAGTTTATGAAATGCTTTATCCATTATTTTTAGCACGTGAAAACTTCTTTTGTCATACATAGCTCGACTGATTCTCTGAATAACGATTTTTTAGTACTTTATTTCAAAAAAGAGTATTTAAAAATCCAGGTGCATTCTGAACTTGTGTGCTACGAAAATGAGCACTTTTTTGTTCCGATTGCATTAGACCAAGGTTCGGCAATTAGCATACCAAGAAGTCCATTTGGTTCATTTTTCTGTAAAGACAATTGTGAACTAGATCTGTTTCTTTCCTTCATTGATCAGGTTAAAATTGACCTAAAGAATCGAGGTATTTCATCACTCAACTTAATCCATCCACCCAAAATATACACAGGGTACATCACGGAAGATTGGTTGGCATCTGCAGGATTCACTATGGATTTTTCCGACATAAACCAGCATGTTCCCCTAATTCCTGATTGGGAGGATGGGATTCACGAAATGCAGCGCAGGAAATTAGCAGCACTTAGGAGTGAAGGGTTCGAATTTAAAAAAATGGATGCTGAAGAGCTTGAAAAGGCCCATCAGTTTGTGAAAGTATGCAGAATAGCTCAGGATTTAAGTATCAATATCTCGTATGAAATATTAAAGCAATTATCAGATAAGACTCAGGCATACGATCTTTTTGGAGTATTCAGAGACAATAAGATTTCAGCGCTTTGCATTGTATCCAGGGTAACTGAAAAGACAGCATACTATTATCTTCCGGCAACTAGCCCGATGTTTCGTTCACAAAGTCCAATGGTGTTATTGATTGCAGGAATGGTCGAATACTACCGATCTGCGGGATTCGAATCCTTCGATTTGGGGGTTTCTTCGATTGAAGGCAAGCCCCAAGAGACACTTAGAATTTTTAAAGAACGAATGGGGGCTATCGAGCAAAAGAAGACTAGCTGGTCGTTATCGATTTGAAAACCTGCTCGAGGTTCTCAATCCAAATCTGAGGGGCATACTTCTCCTCAACATATTGCCTAATCTTAACAGAATCAAAGGAGTTCAGGTTTTCTGACATTTTACTCATTTTTTCAACCAAGTCTTTCGTATCGATTTCGCACAGATACCCAGTCTCAGCTGTCACAAGTTCGCTTGGGCCACCACATTTCGTAGCCACCACTGGTTTTCCGCAGGCCATCGCTTCCACCACCACATTTCCGAAAGTCTCATGTCTGCTCGAAAGCACATAAAAAGAACACCTCTGCATTTCGTTCACAGTCGCTTCACGTGAAAGTTCACCAAGCCACTCCACTCGATTCTCCACTCCCAATTCTCTTGAAAAACGCTTGTACTGATTTAAAAGCCCACCTTTTCCTCCAATTCTTAACTTGAGGTTTGGTATTTCAGCTAACGCCAGTAGAAGAAGATCAATTCCTTTTTGCTCCTCAATTCTTCCTACCGCCAGTGCTGTTATCTGCAGCTGCTCCTCATCCACACTAGGCTTAAATAGATCTGTGTCTACTGGATTGTTTACAGTTTTGACCGATGTGAATCCAAAAGATTCTACTCTTTTTCTTAAACCGTCACTTGTACAGATAAGGCAGCTGGCTTTTTGTAGTGGTTCATTTAAAATTGGTTTTAGCCTATTGTTTCCAGCGTCATACTGTGCGAAAGGAAAAGGGCTCATTCTAATCGTGACCGTGAAAGGAATGTCGTACTTTTCCGATAATGCGCATGCCACAAGCGCCGCTGGATAGCTCGCCTGCGCGCTGATTACCTCTGGTTTTCCGTAATCAGAAATGAACCGTTGAAGGTTTTTATCACTGGCTCTGGTGATTCCACCAATATTTCCTTTTTTGATTTTTCTCGTCCAGGTAAAAGCTCCACTAAAGTATTCTTTGAGGTTGTCTGCGACTTGAGTTTCACAGTCCTCAAATTTTCGGAAGTACTTAATGACAGATCGAGGATCGCCTGCTCTCAGTAAAAATGGTTCATCTCCCTGCCCCCATTTACTCACTCCTATTGACCAGTCGGGACGTTCCCTTGCCATCATTCGAGCTTGCTCATGATTGAAAATCCCATATATGGGATTAAACTCAGAGGGGTACCACGATGGAATGATGAAAACTTTCATGCGTCAATAGTAGCCAATTCACAAACAAACAAGTCCTCCTTGGGATTGAGACCAAAGGTTGGGTATTCGCCTGAAATATTAACTCGGGTCATAGATAAGCCATTTGCCTTAAGTCTGCCCGCATAATCCTGACCATAAATACGCACATGATCTGGCTGACCAAACAATTCAGTTCTTTCTTTTGGATCAGTGACTGAAAAGTCCTCGATGGTGTGTTCCGAATTTTCGGAGATTGGAACCTGTAAAATTGCCTTTCCGTCATCTGTTAGTACTCTGGCTATTTCTTTCATTGCCCTTCCATCGTCTAGGATGTGTTCTAAAACATGACAGCAAATAACAAGGTCGAAAGTATCATCATCAAATGGAAGATTAGTTACATCTAAACTTTTAACGAACCTTGGGTATTGGTAGCCATCTTGTAACAAATCTCCGCAGATGTATTCCTGAAATCGAGCTCCCCTAAGCTTCTTTGCGAGATTGAGCTCTGGCGCAATGTGCAGGATTTTAAAGTCACGTTGATCGAAAACTTCAAGCTTGTCTCTCAGGTAAACATAGAGGAGTCGCTCACGATCATCGGAATCACATTTGTAGCAACCAGCACTCCTAGCTCCACCACCGATGACCTGTTTTTCACGAAGCACTGGAACATCTATCCCAACTATTTCAAAACCATTGGATTCAAATTGGCAAATTGGACACACAATATGGCTACCACGATGTAGTTGCATCTTCACATAATGTTTCAACCACGTAGGGAAAAATCGCTTAAATCGCTCAATCACAGTTCCGTTGGTTTGGGTTCTAAGATCAGCCATCCAAGGGATCCATTCGAGCCTCCGCCGCGCCATTCTTGCATCAGGCTAAACCAATATCGCTTGAAAAGCCATTTAGGAAAACCGCTCATGGGTATCGGAAAATCCTCCATTTTCCGCTGACGACAGGAGATGAAGCTGGTTTCATATCTATCATCAACTTGCTCTAGAAACAGCCTCTTCACTTCATTACCATGAATTTCAATGATCCAGTAGCAATTTTGACTTTGATCGATCACGCCAGCTCTTAGAAATTCGACCTCTTCCCCTTCTATATCCATTAATACAAGTGCGTTTGATAATTGTATTAAAGAGCTCGGTTTACACTCTCCTCGACATTCTAATTGCCGAAGACCATTTAGTTTCCCTAACGTTTCAAGCGCTTGTTTCGCCTCAGGTTTCCTTTCGTAGGCTACAACGGGAATCTTCAAATGCGCAGACAATCCTGCTGCATAATACCCCTCCCCGGCTCCAACAATTACTGCATGATCAAATTTGGACCTATTCAGGTTGCTTATCGTCTCGTGCAATTCCAACTCATACGTTCCCAGAATTTTAGAAAAATAAGCACCTGTAATCGAGTAGCCAAGGTATTTCATTCCCCTAAAGGGCCCAGAAAATACAGATTGCTTTGTATAATTGAGCAAATATCTTTTGCAGTAACTTGATGGTCTTAGATTCGTAGGAATCAGATTTTTGAGTATCAAAAATAGCGCGCGCAGTTGCATGAATCGACCCCTTGTCTCAGTTGTTTGTTTAAGCCACAATCATAATGAATTTGTGGAAGAGTCAATTCAATCAGTGCTCGATCAGGAGTACGAAAATGTGGAACTGGTCGTCGTTGATGATGGAAGTACTGACGGCACCAAAGAAAAAATCGAAGGCTTGCTACAAGGTACAAGTATCAAATACATTTCGATAGCCGAAAATATCGGCAACTGCAAGGCCTTCAATATGGGGTTTAGTCAAAGTTCAGGAGATTATATTATTGACATGGCCGCTGATGATATTTTGCTACCAAACAGAATTACTGATGGGCTGAGGTCATTTGATTCCGCCAAGATCGGCGTTAGTTTCTGTGATGCATATTTAATTGATCCAGCTGGACAAATTCTTGGAACACACTTCAAGAGAAATGAAAATGAGATTCTACAGGAGGATGTCAAAGATGGAGATGTTTACGAAACCTTGATTTCGAAATACTTTGTATCTGCTCCGACTATGATGATAAGGAGACAAGTCCTGGAAGATATGGAAGGATATGATGAAAATCTTAGCTACGAAGATTTTGATTTCTGGATTCGGTCCTCCAGAAATTGGCACTACCGGTTTAACAATCAAATTCTGATCAAAAAACGTCTCCTCAAAAATTCGCATGGATCAAAGCAGTTTAAGTTTCTTTCAAAACACCAGGAAAGCACACTCGAAGTCTGCAGAAAAATCAAGCAACTCAATAGGTCTCAGCAAGAGAGTCGCGCTCTGAAAAAACGATGTAGGTACGAAATCAGACAGTGTCTGCGTCAAGGCAATTGGAAGCTTATCCCAGCCTTCTTATCGCTATCAAGGGGTTAATTCTGGCTGCCAAATACTCTTTCAATGATTGAGCTTGCCCAGGCAAACGGATCCAATCGGATTTTCTTCTCTTCTTCACCAATCAGGAAAAACAAACCGTCGATTGCCTTATTTGTGGCATACTCATCCATCGTGGCAGGTAGATCTACATTGAGAAATTCATTTGGTGTCAGGGTGACAAATCCTCCTGCAGTCGAATATTCATAGTTTAAGAACCCCACAGTTGAGGTATAAATTTGATTGGCTCCAGTTGCATCCAACGCACTTTTCATCTCAGGGTTGAAGGCAGTAAAAAGTGCCACGTTCGTTTGTGCATAGAAGAAGTCGGTAGCTGCAGTTCCATCGCCTTGCAGGATGGAAAGAGCATCAGTGATACTCATGTTCGTCAGGGCATTTCCGAAAATTGGCAATGCTTTTTTTGCCGCTGATTCCGCGCCTCTGTTCATTCCAGTTATCAGATCCTCAAACAAATCATTTCCATTGTTTTCAACATCGATGTATAGATCGTATACAGTTGACAATGGGATAGTACCGCCCAAAACACTTTCTGTTTGGATCTTGGTCTGTAGATCAGTCACTTCCTCAGGCAGAAGAATCTTGATCAGTTCATTTTTTAGATATCCATCAGCTGCAGATGCGGAAACTACCGAATTATCTAGTCCTATACTTAGCGCTTCCTTAAGTCCTTGTGTAATCTCTGCATCGGTTAGTGGAACAGGACCTGTTGCGCCCTCAAACAGATCACACGATGTAACACCATAAATGAGCAAAATTCCAACTACCAAATATTTCATATGCTTTAAACTAGTGATGATCCTCAAAGATATTACAATCAAATTTTTTGATATGTTCTTGCCTTGTATAATCGACCATCTAGCTCAAATTCGGGACTAAGCACGGTCAGAACCTGGACTCTATTCGTATTTCAGAATTTTAGCTGGATCCAGTGAGGCTACTTTAGATGTTTGATAGCCCAATGCGCTCTCAAAATTTCTAAAGAACCTCACAGGTTAAAAAACTACCTCCTACTATCATCCTGAAACAAGATTCCAAGGTAACTCTCAAATCTCCTCTCTGAGATATCCCTTCCTACCGCATTCTTAACCGCGCACCCTGGTTCTTCATAATGTTGGCAGTCGTGAAACTTACACTGCCCAAGATACTTTCTCATCTCCGGGAAATAGTGAGACAATTCCTCGGACCCAACTTCGGCCAGTGACAATTCCTTTATTCCTGGTGAGTCAATTACAGCTGAATTTTCGTCTAGGTGAAAGAGCTCAGCAAAGGTGGTGGTATGTACGCCCTTGTTCGCGAAGGATGAAATCTTTTTGACATCCTGTGTCGCTTCGGGTACTAATTTATTTACCAGCGTAGATTTTCCCGATCCGCTATGACCTGATATTAAGCTCCTCTTGTTAGCAAACACATGTCTGATTGAACTTGTATCTTCAAGGAAAGAGGTCAAAAAGACGGAGTAACCAACATCTTCGTAAATAGCTTTGAGCTCATTGTAAAGTTCAAGCTCCTTTTCACCATACAGATCTTTCTTGTTAAAAAGAATTACTCCAGGCACCCGATAGGCCTCCAGTGTAACGAGAAACCGATCAATGAAACCAGTTGAAGTTCTTGGCATTTTCAGTGTGACAACGAGCACTCCCTGATCGACATTGCTTGCAAGCAGGTGATCGTGTCCCTTCTTTCTGGGACTTTGGCGAATGATGTAGTTTTTTCGATCCTTTATTTCGGTAATTACCCATTCATTTTCAGCTTGGGTATTCGCCTCGATCTTCACCTCATCACCCACCGCAATGGGGTTGGTGATTTTCTTGTCATCCAACTTGAATTTACCTCTAAGTCTAGCTACTCGAACCTCTCCCTCGGCAAGAACTTCGTACCATAAGCCTGTTGATTTGACTACTAAGCCATTCATATCACTTCTCTCAAAATTCCGATTCCTATCTACCTGTGTGGATTAAACACTAAAAGTAATAAAAAAGGCCACCCGTCACTGGACTTGGTGGCCTTCTCTTCGTTTCTTAGAACTAGTTATTCGAAAGATATTCTGCTACGCCATCTCTTGTAGCTGCCATTGCTTCCTCTCCTTCATTCCAGTTTGCCGGGCAAACCTCGCCGTGCTCTTGCACATGATGCCAGGCATCGACAATTCGCAGCATTTCATCAATATTTCTACCAAGTGGTAGATCATTGATCGTCTCATGCCTTACGATGCCCTCTTTGTCTATAAAAAAAGTGCCTCGATACGCCACAGGAGCCCCCTCAAATCCAAGGTCGCCCTCTTCACTGTAGGTCCAATCTCCAGCAAGAACGCCATAGTTCGAAGCTACGGACTTTGAAAGATCCGCTACCAAAGGATACTTCACTCCTTCGATACCTCCTCTGTTTTTCTCTGTTGTCAACCATGCTAAATGAGTTTCTTCTGAATCACACGAAGCTCCAACAACTGCTACTCCCCTTTTTTCAAATGCTTCCAGTCTTTCCTGAAAAGCAAGAATTTCAGTCGGACAAACGAAGGTGAAATCCTTTGGATAAAAGAAGAAGATTACCTCTTTGCTTCCAAGGTATTGATCAAGTGAAAAGTTCTCAGCGATTTCCATTCCGTTGACCACTGCAGGTGTACTAAAAACTGGTGCTTTTTTTCCTACTAAAGACATATAAATCTAGAATTTTAAAATGTTATAAATTGCGTTTACCGAGTCGAAAAAGCACTTTCATAGTACCTTTTCGATTCAAGCCGCAAAATTAATTAGATGAACGGTCAAATAGAATGGACGAGCCTGATTTAATGTTTTTATTATTTCCTTAGCTTTACAACTGACAAAATCACAGATTTTCAAAAATGAAAAAAATCAAATCACTACTCTTAACTTTCTCGCTATCGGCCATTGTTTGGTCATGTGGCGATGCGGGCTTTGGCTTTGATGTTGCCGCAGAAGCTCCTGTAGACGCGGGAATCATTGAAATAGATGTTCCAGCTACCCCCGGCGGGGCTAACTTGAATTCACAAGGATATACCTTCGACTACGATTTGAACAATGTGGACGGATTTAAAGATGCTGTTGATGAGCTCAATAGTGCTGGTGCGGATGTGTATATACTTGGAATCGCTTATGAAGTCAGCGGTGTAAATGACGGACCAGGGGATGCCGATTATGATGAAGAAGTACCAGTAGAGGCCCTCACAATCGAGTTCCTAAACGTGTCTGGGACAAATAACCCCGGAGTCTTTGATATTGCAGCTGCAAATGACATTCTTCAAAACGTCAGCAAAACCGATTTGGTCATTAGTCCTCAACTCAAGGAACAGTTGGAAGACAGGCTTTTATCCGCTAATGGGCTGGACATGAGGTTCATTTTTGATGCCGGAGATGTCCCAACAGATACTGCTCCACATGTTATAGATTTTGACGTCACCGTGTACTTTGATGTTGCCATCAGGGTCAGAAACATTAATAACTAATCATCGCCTATCATGAAAAAACAACTAATCATACTACTTATAGCTATTGCTCCATTTGCAGGTAAAGCTCAGATAGACTTTGGTTCATTTCTGGAAGCTGGTGCTGGCGATGCAGAAAAATTACTTGAGGGGTATTTAAGACCTGCCTTTCTTGGTTTTGGATACGGAATCAATAGCGGCTGGTACAATACAGCCAAGCCTCACAAACTACTTGGTTTTGATATCACCCCAACTGTATCGTTTGCAAGGGTTCCTTCTAAAGACGAATTCTTCACTATCGACGATTCAGATTTTACCAATCTAACTGTGATTGGTACAATCGATGCAAACGGGAATCCTGGTAACAGAATAACAGATTCTCCGACACTGTTCGGACCGAACCTGCCAAATGAGCAGTTACCATTCCTTCAGTATACCTCCGATAACGGAACTCCAGGAGATGCCTCGGACGATACACAAGTAAATATCAGTGCGCCAACGGGGCTGGGATTAAATGAGGCGATTGGAATCAGCGCTGTTCCTTCAGGTATGGTGCAAGTTGGAATTGGATTGATCAAGGGTACCGAGTTGAAACTGAGGATTATTCCTAAGATAGAAGCTACCAATAATCAAGGACAGTCCGAGTTTGAGTTCCAAATGTTTGGCCTTGGCTTCATGCATGATTTAAAACAATGGGTACCAGGTTTCAAGCAACTGCCAATAGACGTCTCTGGTTTTGTGGGTTGGAATAAGATCACAACAACAATAGCACTTGATCCTGACTTAGGTCAAAGTGCAACGTTCTCTACTAGTAGTTTTACGCTTCAAGGACTAGTATCCAAGCAATTGGCAATATTGACATTGTTTGGAGGGGTTGGGATTGCCACTACCAGAACACAGTTTGAGCTATTAGGAGAATACGAAACGGAGGGTGGCACATTCACGGATCCAATTAGCTTCGATTTTAGTTCAACAGGACCACGAATAAATCTTGGTTTTAGACTCAAACTTTTGATTCTGACACTTCACGCAGACTACGCTCTCCAAAAGTACAGTACGCTTACAACTGGAATCGGAATAAGCATTCGATAGCACTGAAAAACCTTAGTAAAAACAAAAGTCCCGCCAGAAGCGGGACTTTTTTACTTGTAAACAGGTGTATGAATAAATTTGTGTTATGAACCCATTTATACAGCCAGTTTCAAAAAGGTAACCCCTGAATCAAAAAAAATGATAAAAATTTTATTCGTATGTCTGGGAAACATCTGCAGGTCTCCACTTGCAGAAGCTATATTTCAGCAAAAAATCGAGCAGAATGGTCTGGAATCACAGCTTTCGTGCGATTCGGCCGGTACCGCAAATTACCACGTGGGGGAGGCTCCAGATCCAAGAACAATCGAGGTAGCGGGTAATCATCAGGTGCCAGTTCATCATTTCGGTCAGCAATTCAAAAAAAAACATCATGAAGAATTCAACTATCTCATTGCTATGGATCAGTCCAATAAACGCAACATGATTAGTGAGATGGGGACTGATTCCGACTCATTATTTCTGATGCGTGATTTTGATCCAAAGGGAAAAGGGAAAGACGTACCTGATCCATGGTATGGGGAAATGGATGGTTTTGAAGATGTATATCAGATCTTAGATTGCTCGACAGATGAACTGCTCGCCTACATTCGACAAAAGCATAACCTGTGAGTGAGGGTTCCTTCTATGTTAAGGCCTTTGAGCAGCATCTTGGGAACAAGATAGGCATTGAATGCATTTCTCCTGTAGGGGGAGGTTGCATAAATAAAACAAGCAAGGTTGTAACGAATGCAGGAACATTTTTCATAAAAGTGAATGCTGTTGAAATGTTGGATCTCTTTCTGAAAGAGGAAAAAGGGCTTAGGATCTTGGAAGAAAAATCTGAAGTAAGAACTCCGAAAGTTCATGGATCAGGTGCTGCTGATGGAAAATCGTATCTAATTCTCGAGTGGATTGAACCAGGATCACCAACCTCCAATTTCTGGATTGATTTTGGTCGCCAACTGGCAAAACAGCACAAACAAACTTCATTATCCTTTGGGTTAGACTACGACAATCACATAGGTCGACTGCATCAATCAAACCATCAGCATCATGAATGGGATCAATTCTTCATTTTGCAAAGGCTTCAGCCTCAATTGACTTTGGCAGAGAAACATGGGCTGATCGACAGTTCAATACTGACAGGATTTGAAAATCTTTTCAATAGACTTGCCCAGCTAGTTCCTAAAGAAGCCCCTTCCCTTCTCCATGGTGATCTTTGGAGTGGAAACTTCCTGTGCGGACTGGAATCAACACCATTCTTTTTTGATCCGGCAGTCCACTTTGGGCATAGAGAAACAGAAATTGCCTTCACTAGCCTGTTTGGAGGTTTCGAGCCCCGCTTCTACACTGCATACTCGGAAGAATTTCCCCTAGAGGTCGGCTTTGAGGATCGGATAGAAATCCACAATCTCTACCCACTTCTGGTTCATGTCAACCTATTTGGCAGCTCATATCTTTCTGGAATTAGAAGCACACTCGCAAAATTCAACTAACTATCTATAGAGTACCTGATAGTTAAATGCAGTCTTCTGCTCCATCAGCACTGACCTATTCCAAGGTAGCTTATTGAAGGAGTCAGGTGTGTAGTTCTTGATTGTGGCCAGACTAAGTGGGCTGTCAAAAGAAAGAATGAAATCACGATTTAGAAGTTCCTTAATTCTTCGGGCTTTGAATTCCTTGTTGTCAATGCAAAAAGAGAAGGTCAATGCAGAGTTCTGCATCAGGTTTATCTTGATATTGAGCAGATCCAGCACTTGCAAGATCATACCTAGTTTCTGCTCGTTCATGAAATTATGATCCTTTACAGCTGCTGTAACCAGAAGTTGATTACTCTTAAAAATGAAGCAGGGGACGGTCTTTTTGGTATTGAGCGAAGATATTAAAGTGCCTTCGGTTTCTAATTCCTCAAAGGATCTGACAACGAGTGGAATGTTTTTTTGCGCGAGTGGTTTTAGCGTTTTTGGATGAATTACCTGAGCTCCATAGTAGGTCATTTCCGTGATCTCTCGATAACTCAATCGGTCATACTTTTCTGTTTGATCCATAATACGTGGATCAGCATTCAGAATTCCTTCCACATCCTTCCAAACTGTAAAATTCTCAGCACCAAGACAGTAAGCCAATATCGAGCCTGAGAAATCAGAACCCTCTCGTCCCAATGTAGTAGAATTTCCTTCAGCATCAGACCCAATAAATCCTTGGGTAATGACGATGTGATTGAATTTTTCTTCGAATCTTCTCTGAATGTTTTTTTCCGTTACCACCCAGTCCACGTTAGCCTCTGTAAAATATTGATCAGTCTGTATCAAATCGCGAGCATCCATCCATTCACAACTTCTGCTTTGACTCAAGTAGGCAGCAATCAATGAGGTAGACATCAACTCTCCATGCGATACGATCTGATCGTACGACCACAAATAATCCTCACCTTTCACTTTAATGCAGCAGTCGCTTAACGATTTTTCCCAAACGGAATAAGTTGTAGGAACCTCTCCAATAATTTCTTCGGCAATTTCTCGATGATATGAGAAGAGTTCTTGCAGCACAGCCTCAAAAGCCTCTCCCTTCACAGCTAACTCAACCAACTCTTCCAACTTATTGGTGTTTTTTCCCATGGCCGAAACCACGATCACCGTCTGGTCGTCTCCAAATTTTTCGACGACCTTCTCTAGATTTCTAATACCCTCACCATCCTTAACAGAGGCACCTCCAAATTTGAAAATTTGCACTTCGCAAACGATTTAACTGTTGAATCACTAAGTTTGTGGTCTAATTACTTGAATAATAAAACCACCAATGAGCAAAAGTAATCTGGGGCTACCTATTGGCACCACGCTAGACCGATTTATTAAACAAAAGCAAGACGAATTCTCATCTGCAACAGGTGAGCTTTCTCAATTGCTTCGAGACATTGCTCTTGCTGGTAAGATCATTAACAAAGAGGTAAACAAGTCCGGTTTGCTGGATATTTCTGGTGGTTTCGGGACTAAAAATGTTCAGGGAGAAGACCAGCAAAAATTAGATGTAATTGCCAATATTCGGTTCACCAGAGCTTTGAAAAATGGCAACATGACCTGCGCTGTAGTATCGGAAGAGGAGGACGAAATCATTCACCTGAACCCAAACTGCAGATACGTAGTAGCAATGGATCCCTTGGATGGTTCTTCAAATATCGATGTCAACGTATCCATCGGAACCATTTTCTCCATTTACAAACGAATTTCACCGGTAGGTGGGCCGGTACAGGAAGAAGATGTTTTGCAGAAGGGTACCGAACAAGTAGCCGCGGGCTATATTCTGTATGGCTCTTCTACGATGTTGGTGTATACCACAGGACATGGCGTTCATGGGTTTACTCTTGAGCCAAGTCTGGGCGAGTTTTTGCTCTCTCATGACAGCATGTCCTCACCAGTTGATGGCAACATCTATTCAATCAATGAGGGTAATTTCTTAAAGTTTGATCCTTGGGTTCGTGAGTATATCAATGCTTGCAAAGAAAAAGGAACAACAGCTAGATACATTGGATCTTTAGTGGCGGATTTCCACCGAAATATGTTGAAAGGCGGAATTTACTTGTACCCAAACACTCAGAAAGACCCTAATGGCAAGCTCCGTCTTCTCTACGAATGCAACGCCTTGGCTTTTATTGCGGAGCAGTCAGGTGGAATAGCCACAAATGGAGAGCAAAGAATATTGGAAATTCAACCGAGAGAATTCCATCAACGAACCCCTATCTACCTTGGCTCAAAAAAGATGGTAGAAAATGCTTTATCGTTTATTGCAACTTCCGAAACTGTTGTCGGGTAATTACTTTTTGTTTTTCTCTATCAATAATTGCTTTTGCCAGATTCTGTGCAAGATTTTCACTAGTGGATAATTGCAGTAGCTCTTTCGTTTTTGTTTCTGAAATATCAATCCGATAAAGAGCATTCAAAAGCCCATTGAAATCATGATCCAAAAGGTGACTCACTTTAACGGTGAGGTAGTTTTCCAACCAGTCAAAGGCTATTTTGGCCTCTTCTATTTCGCTATCCTCCTCTAATCCAAAATCCTTCAAAATCAGATGGTAACTCTCTTTCGCTAGCGTAACTTCATTCATCAATTTAGATGCATTATGAGGTTAATATTTACAGTTTTTTTATCGGTTCTCCTTGTCGATTCCTATGCTCAAACTAGCGACAAAGATCAAATTATGAAAGTAGTTAATAATGTTTTTGATGCAATGAGATCAAACGACAGTACGCTATTAAAAGCCTGTTTCGTTGAAGAACCAACCACTTTCACAGTTTCCAGAAGAGAAGGGAAAACTAACTTTGTAAGGGACAATTTTCAAGGATTCATTGATGCTGTAGGTAGTCCAAAGAAAGAAATGTGGAATGAACCTATTTGGAATGAAAAGGTGCAAATTGATGATGATCTGGCATCTGTGTGGGTCGACTATGCGTTCTATCGAGGTAAAGAGGGAGATCAATTTTCGCATTGCGGTGTCGATGCGTTTCATCTGGTCAGGCTAGATGGTATTTGGAAAATCTTCCATTTGGTTGATACCAGAAGAAAAGAAGGGTGTGAAGTCCCAGATACTATTAAGCCTTGACCTTGTCTGGTATCCATTCAAAATCATCGGAACGGTAAGAATCTATCATTAGATCGCTCAATTCCTTTGGTGGAATAGCAGTTCGTCGCTTGATCAAATCGAGCCATGCGCCATCCACATCTACCTTTGCAGAAAGATCTCCATCCTTTGTATAAATATTGTGACGAAAAGACCACTTTGACCCGTCTTTACGAAGCTTCGAAATGGTAAACCCAACTTCGAATTCCTCATTCATCCGTACTTCCTTAAAGAACCGGGTGTCTTCTCGAAAAAGAATTGGGCCGATGTTCATGCTGATTAATTTTTGGAAAGGCATGCTAATTTCCTCGAAATACATCAGACGCGCTTGAGCGCAATAGTCATTGTAAGAAGTGTGCCGCATGTGACCATTGGGATCAAGGTCCGCCCATCTCACACGGAATTTGAATTTAATCTCACTCATCCTTGGCTTCTTCCTTCTGGCTAGGTTTTGTTGCCTTCTTAGGTTTTTCCTCCTTTTTTGCTTCCAGCATTTCGGGCGCCTCCGCAACCAGCTGATTATACCAGTTCACCAGTTTCTTAATATCAGAAGTATAAACCCTTGATTCATCGTAGTCTGGCAAGATGAATTTTAAAAAGGATTTCAGTTCGTCAGCATCACTATTTTTATCCAAGTCAGTATCGCCACTGAATTCCTTGTGAATTTTTCTCATCACATCCTCCAAAGGGACTGCTCCGTCGGAATCGGTCGTATAGATGGAAATCTCGGACAGCACTGAGACTTTGTTGTGGACACCTGCCACCATTTTTTTCTTATTCTCGTCCAAAGATTCGAGAATTACACCTGTTCGTGTGGGTGATACAATTTTGAAAAGACCTCCCTTGCCAGAGACTGAGGCTATATCGCTAAATTCCATTTGCTGTTGTTTGTCGCAAAAATATTCTATTGATTGATAGACTTGTTAAGTGAATCAATAAATTCTAAAATTTCTTCTTTACCGACTTTGTCCTCCGATGAAGTCACAAAGGTCTGCGGAAGCTCTTCCCATGTTTTTTGCAACGTCTTTTTATACGCAGCGAAGTTGGACTGCACTTGTGTCTTTCCTAGTTTATCAGCCTTGGTAAACACAATGCTGAAGGGTATCCCCTCCTCTCCCATCCACATGATAAACTCCAAATCAATTTTCTGTGGCTCGTGCCTTAGGTCGATCAGAACGAAAACATTCACCAGATTTTGTCGGGTCTTCAGATAGGTGTTGATCATCCGTTTCCAATCAGCCTTATTGCTCTTGCTCGTCCTTGCCCAACCATAGCCAGGAAGATCGACTAGATACCACGAATCGTCAATGATAAAATGATTGATTAATTGTGTCTTACCAGGAGTCGAAGACGTCTTCGCCAATTTCTTCCTATTTGTCAACATATTGATAAGGCTCGACTTACCAACATTTGACCTCCCGATGAAAGCGTACTCTGGCATAGAACCATCCGGGCAATCGGATTCCTGGGTACTGCTTTTTACAAATGATGCGGAGGTTATCATATCAATATATCCTGACAAAAATCTTTTACTGTCATAATCTTCGTTTCCTTTATCAGGCCTAAAATCAGCAGATCTTGATCTCCAGTAATCAAGAAATCTGCCTTTCCATCAATCGATAGAGAAAGGAGAAAATTATCTTTTTTATCTCGACAAAGAGTCACTTTGCTTTTGACATTTATGAAATCAGCATAATCCTGTATTTTCAATAAGATAAATTCAATATCCAATTTTGAAATGTGGTCTTTGAATTTTGGTCGTCTAACAACCTCAACAAATTCTTCAATGAGCTCCTGGCTGAAGACGAGCTTGATTTTACCAGAGAATACTAACTCCTCCAGATGATTAAGGTTGTCCGAAAGAAGAAAACTAATCCAAATGTTTGTGTCAAGAATAACCCTCTTTCTATTTGCGGGCATATCGTTTGGATCGGACCTTTTCTACCTCTCTTGTGATTTCTTCAAGCGTAGGAGCAGTTTCGGACTTCTTTCGTAAATAGTTAAGAATACTCTTTAGCCCGTCCTCTTTTCTTATAGAAATGAGCTCCAGTGCCTCAAGCTCCTTTATCAATTTTTTTGCTTTGGGGTTTACGATGTTGATTGTTATACTTTCCATCTTGTAACTTGCTCGACATTCATAAAGCTAATAAAGAACATTCAATAGTCAACTTTAGTTTATTCCAGTAATATTGCGAAAATTATGACGGTTGTTCCCTACAAAGATAAGTCTGATACCAAGAAGCAGCAGGTTGCTGACATGTTTGATAGTATCAGTGGTAAATATGATTTTCTAAATCACTTTCTCAGTCTTGGAATCGATATTCGATGGAGAAAGAAAGCGATTCGAACGCTTAAAGAACTTCAGCCTAAAAAGATCCTTGATATCGCAACAGGAACTGGTGATTTTGCCATCGAGTCTTTGAAGCTAAAACCTGAGGAGGTAATTGGGATAGACATCTCTGAGGGGATGTTAAATGTTGGGCGGGTCAAAATGAAGAAAAAGGGAATAGATCACATCATCAGCATGGAGTCTGGAGACTCCGAAAACCTCCGTTTTGAGGATAATAATTTCGATGCAGTGATCGTTGCGTTTGGAGTGAGGAATTTCGAAAACCTTGAGCAAGGACTTAGTGAAATGAATCGTGTACTTCGATCTGGAGGCAAGGCTGTGATATTGGAATTCTCAAAACCGACCGCTTTTCCCTTCAAGCAATTGTATAGTTTTTATTTTCGTTGGATATTGCCGAAGATTGGCAAACTAGTTTCGAAGGATAATGCTGCTTATACATACTTGCCCGAGTCAGTTAATGAATTCCCATTTGGGAAGGATTTTCTCGAAATCATGGCAAAGACTGGATTTAAAAATGCAAAATGCAAGCCACTAACACTGGGCATAAGTTCGATATACGTTGGAGAAAAATAGCTCTTCTGTTTCTGCTATTAGCAGGCTTTTTATCAAGAGCTCAAAATAATCCATCAGACAATCTCCTCAATTATGATGAGCAGTGGATCCACTACGGATTCCTTATTGGCGTGCACTCTTCAAAGTATGTGATAAAGCATTCAGAGGCATTCACATCACCTGCCATGGATACTGTGCACTCCATCATTCCTGGGAATCTTGGCGGTTTCAAGCTTGGTTTTATTGCCAATATGAAAATCACAGATCAACTGGATTTTAGGAGTTCAATTACGATCGGTTTTTATGAGCATGACTTGCTCTATCGATTCACCGATAATACGAGCCAAAGAGAACTCAAGGATGCCACCATGGTGGAGTTTCCTCTGTTGTTGAAATACAAATCAACAAGAAGGGGAAATATGGCCATGTATATTTTGGGAGGATTTACTCCTTCTTTCGAAGCTGCTTCAAAGAGCAATAGAGAGGATCTTACCGAGAAGTTAGAGCTAAAGGGCTGGAACATGGCATTCGAAATTGGAGGGGGATTTGATATTTACTACCCCTTCTTCAAATTCTCACCAGAAATTCGCTATTCGTATGGATTGAGGAATATGCTACAGAGTGAAAAGAACCAATTCAGCGTTGGGTTAGAACGACTCACCACTCAAAATTTGACGGTCTTTATCACCTTCGAAGGAGGGCCTACTGGCAAACAAAAAAGGGGCGGAAAAATCAAAGGAAAGAAACAGCGCAAATCTGGAAACAGCAATAACAAAGCACAGCGAAAGTTTAAGGGGAATAAAAATGGATGATAGACCCATTGCACTAATAACGGGCGCCACGAGTGGCATTGGAGAAGCAACCGCTCGGATTCTTGCCAAAAATTACAATCTCATTCTTTGTGGGAGAAGGGAAGACCGCTTGGAGAAATTAGGAGAAGAGTTAGACACCGATGTGGCACTCTTGTGTTTTGATGTTCGAGAAAAAGCGAATGTTTTCAAATCTTTTGACTCACTCCCTCTTGAATGGAGAGAGATTGATGTTTTGATCAATAATGCTGGCAATGCCCATGGCATGGATTTGATCCACGAGGGTAATACAGATGACTGGGATGCGATGATCGATATCAATGTCAAGGGACTGCTTTACGTAAGTAAGGCCGTCACACCAGACATGGTCAAAAGAAAAAGAGGTCACATCATAAACATAAGTTCCATTGCAGGCTTTGAAGTCTATACAAAAGGTAATGTGTACTGCGCCTCGAAGCATGCGGTTGATGCGCTCACCAAAGGAATGCGACTAGACTTTAACCCCTTTGGAATCAAAGTTACCTCGATCGACCCTGGACTTGTTGAAACAGAGTTTAGCGAAGTTCGATTCAAGGGAGATAAAGAGCGCGCCGAGAATGTCTACAAAGGATTCACCCCTCTGACACCTCATGATGTGGCTGAAACGATCGAATTTGTGCTTAGCAGACCTAAGCATGTGTTAATAGGAGATGTCCTACTGCTGGCGACCGCTCAAGCAAATTCAACGATTGTAAATAAAGTTAAGTGAGCTATTTTTGTGATTATGGAAGCTATAATTCTTGAGACATCAGATGCGAAAAAATTAAAAAAGGCATTTTCCCAGCTAAAAGAACTGGGAATCAAGTACTCGAAGATCAACAAAAGAGATCTTCTTGATTTAGGGCTATCTAAAGCCATTCAGGAGGGGCAGTCTTCAGGCGAGGCAAGTCGAGAAGAGGTATTGCGAGAGCTCTCTAAATGAGATCCAGATTTAGAAATCAGTTCCTAAAAGACCTCAGAAAACTAAAAAATCAAAACTTGCGAGCCCTAGTGAAAGATCTAATCATGGAGGTTGACCAAAAGTCCAAATTGAAAGAGGTTTCAAAAATAAAAAAGCTAAAAGGTTTTCAAAATTATTATCGGGTTAGAATTGGTGATTACAGAATTGGAATTTCTGAGGAAGAGTCAAATATTTGGTTTGAACGCATTCTACACCGCAAAGAGATCTACAAAAAATTTCCAAAATAACAATGCAAAAAATCTTGGTAATCGGCGCTGGCCGATCCTCTACTTCCCTCATCAATTATCTACTAGACCACTCGACTGAGGAGAACTGGCAACTTACTTTGGCAGAAAAAGACGTTTCTCTTGCAGAAGAGAAAATCCATGGTCACGCAAACGCCAAGGCCATCTCATTTGATGTTTCTGATGACGCGGGATTGAGTGAAAGAGTTACGCAAAATGATCTGATCATTTCCATGCTTCCGGCTGCTCTACATTTTAAAGTAGCAGAGAAATGTGCAGAGATAGGACGACATCTCCTGACCGCCTCCTATCTAAATGATGAAATTGCAGCGCTAAGTCCGCAATTTGAATCAAACAACAAATTGCTGATCATGGAAATGGGGTTAGACCCTGGAATTGACCACATGTCTGCAATGAAAGTGCTGGACAGGATCAAAGAGGATGGTCATGAACTAACCGCCTTTGAAACGTTTACTGGCGGACTACTTGCACAAGACACTGAAAAGGAAAATCCATGGCAATACAAATTCACATGGAACCCTAGAAATGTAGTCATCGCTGGACAAGGGTTTGTCAAGTTCATCCAGCAAGGAAGGTATAAGTACATCCCATACAACAGATTGTTTCGAAGAACCGAGGTGATTCACATTCCTGGGTATGGATACTTCGAAGGATACGCCAATAGAGACTCTCTCCAATACCTCGATATGTATAATCTGAGGGGAATCAAAACGCTGTATCGAGGTACACTTCGCAGACCGGGGTTTTGCAAAGCCTGGGATGTCTTTGTGCAACTGGGTGCCACTGACGACACGTTCGAGATGGAGAATGTGAGCGAGATGACGCATCGGCAGTTCATAAATTCATTTCTTTCTTTCAACCCCAATGATTCGATCGAACTGAAGCTTGCTCATTACATGAATTTGGACATGGAGTCCGAAATTATGTACAAGATGAAATGGTTAGATATGTTTTCAGACGAACTTGTTGGGCTCGAGAAAGGAACCCCTGCTCAAATCTTAGAACATATACTTAAGAAAAAGTGGACTCTAGATGCTACAGATCATGACATGATTATTATGTGGCACAAATTCAATTACTTGGAAGATGGGGAGATGAAGCAAATAGAATCTCACATGGTTGCCATAGGGGACGACGATACAAATACGGCGATGTCCAAAACGGTCGGTCTACCCCTGGCGATTGCTGCAAAATTGATCCTGCAAGGAAAAATAGATTTATCGGGAGTGCATATTCCTACGAGAAAAGAAATCTACCAGCCAGTATTAGAAGAACTGGAACAAATGGGATTCGAATTCTCAGAAAGAGTGGTTGACCCTACTTGATCACGTGAGCTTGAACCACGGAGTCTATCTCAGCCATCACCTCATCGATGACGGAAAGATCACTTTGAAGATGTGAATCAATTATCTCCTTCAAGCGGTGAGCTAATTTTATTTCCTCCTCCTTCTGATCTCCTCGAGCGTACTTTATTGAGTTCTGCAGATGCTCCATTGCATAGTGCATGGTTTTGGTTGCTTCTTTCTCTTTTCCTTGTTTGATCAGCTCCTCTGAAACTCTCAGGGATGCGTAAGCCAACGAATTCGTGGCATCTGCAAAGGCTTCGTACATCATATCGTCATTCACGTCTTCCGCCTTAATATGACTTTCCACAATCTCCAAATCACGAATTGCAACCTCGATTGCCTTGAAACTTACTTCATCACCATCTTTCTCTAAAAGTCTCATCATTTCAATTGCATCTTCCAGAAATTCAATAGATGTCAAGCGTTTATGATCGTGCAGGTTCTTGCCAGCTGAACTAATGAGCAAATCAGGTTCGATTGCCAACTCTGATATCTGCGGGTGCTCTTCGTTTCTTTCTCGTGCAATCTTCAAGTACACCAGTATTGCAGTCACTGTGACCGCCAAAAAAAGTATGTAATAAATATTTTTTGCCTTCATAAAGAATCAGTTGAATGGTATCTACAGCAGTGTAAAGTTAAATTTATCCGTTATTTCTTTCAAAAACCTCATCTTTTAGTAAAACGTTTCCCTCCGCGGCATTCACAGCAAGTTGATCGCATCGTTCATTTTCTGGATGACCTGCATGTCCTTTTATCCATTCGAAGTGAACATTATGAGGTGCCGCTGCCTTCAAATATCGCTCCCATAAATCTTGATTTTTCTTTCCCTTGAATCCCTTCTTAACCCAACCATCCAGCCATCCTTTTGAAACAGAGTCCACCACATATTTACTATCGGATACTACCTTAACATTCCATTTTGGTTTTTTTATTGCCTCAAGGCCAGCAATGACAGCAAGCAATTCCATGCGGTTATTGGTCGTCATTCTAAACCCCTCCGATAGTTCTTTTTCCTTATCACCATGCTGCAAAATTGTTCCATATCCTCCCCGACCAGGGTTCCCTTTTGCGGCGCCATCAGTGTAAATTGTAATCATGCTAGTACGTGATTTTTGAAGATTTTGATTGCGATTGAAAGAAGTATGATCCCAAAGACCTTACGAATAATATTAAAGCCAGCCTTCCCAATTTTTCTCTCCAACCACTTACTTGTCTTCAACACCAGATAAACGAAAGCTAGATTAACCACAATTCCAACTAAAATATTCGCTGTGGAAAATTCCACTTTTAATGAAATCAACGTGGTCATGGTTCCTGCTCCGGCAATTAAAGGAAATGCCAGAGGAACAATCGATGCGCTTGCCGATTCTTCTGGGTCTGACTTGAACAATTGCATGCCCAGAACCATTTCCATTCCAATCAAAAACATCACCACAGCACCAGCAATTGCAAAAGAAGCAATGTCTATTCCCAAAAAACCCAGGATACTTTCACCAAGAAACAAGAAAACCACCATGATAACACCCGAAACAATCGTAGCTTTTCCAGACTGAACATGTCCGAATTTCTTTCGTAAATCAATTATGATCGGAATGCTACCCAAAATATCAATGACTGAAAAAAGGACGAGAGAAACAGTAAGGATTTCCTTGAAATTAAACATAGAGACATCTTTTCTTTTTTTTAACACAAAACTAATCTGAATGATGGCCGTTTTAGAATAAATTTTTATTCACTTTGCACAAACTAAACCAGCACTGAATAACTCTATTTCAGTAAGAAACTCTCCACTAAGAAAAAGTGTATTCAAAAAAATAGCAATGAAGCAATTATTTGTTTATTTCTACGCCCTCATTTTTTCAACGATCTCGGTCGCACAAAATGTTTGGAATTGGCCTGAAGATGAGGTTCAGAAGACAAAAGCGGTTGAGCAGGAGGCATTCTACAAAGTTCTGATCGCACAAAGCAATTTTGAAGAGGCGATGCAGCCATTAAACTGGCTTTACACAAACAATCCAGAGTTAAATCCTTCCATTTACATCAATGGAGTAAAGAATCTCAATAACATAATGAAAGCTGGTGTTGATGCGGAACGAAAGGATAGATTGCAAGATTCCATCTTATGGATGTTTGATATGCGGATTCAACACTTTGAGGACGATGCTTCTACCATGGATCGGAAGGCATACGAAGCGTTCAAAATGTACTATAACAAACCAGCCAAATACCCAATGTTGGCGGACTTATATGCTAAAGCGTATGAGATGAACGGTCCTGAAATTTCCTATTTCAATCTCAACCCGTACATGATGCTTGCTACAAATTTCTACAAGGTAGATGTTGAACAAATGTCGGCGGAAAAAGTACTGGACATTCACACCCTGATTTCAGATATTATTGATCAGCAACGAAAAGCTGGAGGAAACGAGGAACGTCTGAAGAAAGAACAAGACAAAGTTGATGGGTTCCTTGGATCCATTGGAGATGTCCTTAATTGCAATTTTATTGAAACGAAATTAGTGCCGAAATTTCGTGAAGACCCTTCTGATCTTTCAACGGCAAAAAAGATATTTTCTTACTCAGTTCGAGCGAAATGCACCGATCAGCCTTACTTCCTGGAAGCGAGTGAAACGGTGTATGTCTCTCAACCAACCTACGAGTTGGCCAAAGTGCTGGGTGGTAAATACTTAGCAAATGAAGAATATGATAAGGCAATGGAGTATCACACCAGAGCACTGGAACTGACTACAGCTGACGAGGAAAAAGCAGAATCCACCCTAGCGCTGGCAATTGCATCTTCCAAGCTAGGAAAAAAGGTACTTGCCAGAAAATATGCCTACGAATCTCTGAGTCTTGTGCCTAAAGATCCTCGTGCATACAACCTCATTGGAAATCTATACTTTACCAGTTTCAATGAGTGTCAAGGTGGGGAAAGCAAGGTGATTGACCGTGGTGTGTACCTAGCTGCCCACAAAATGTATGAAAGAGCTGGAAACAAGGCGCAAATGCAAGCTTCTAAGGAGCAATTCCCGTCCATCGAGGAGATATTTAATGAAAACTACGAGGAGGGTCAAACTATAACCGTAGCGTGCTGGATCAATGAAACTGTCAAGATCGCAAGAAGATGAGATCTTTCTTTCTTCTGTCCTGTATTTTCCTTCTAAGCGCTGCTAGCGCCCAACCCTACATTCTTGTCCTGGGTACTGCACAAGATGCTGGCTTCCCTCATATTGGCTGTAAAAATGAGTGTCAGCAAGCCTTTGAAAATCCTGAGTTAAAGCGATTCGTAGTGTCCCTCGCACTTGTGGATCCAGAATCAAAAAAGTGGTGGATGTTTGAGGCTACCCCAGACATGGATGATCAGCTGCAGTATTTTCATGAGCAGACCAACTGGGAATACGAATATCTTCCAGAGGGAATTTTCCTTACCCATGCGCATATTGGCCACTACGTCGGATTAATGACGCTGGGAAGAGAGGCCATCCATGCTTCAAATGTAAAAGTCTACTCGCTCCCAAAGATGAAGGAGTACCTCAAAACCAATGGTCCATGGAGTCAGCTGGTGAGTCTCAATAATATTAACCTTATCGACTGTGAAGCTGATAGGAAAATCGAACTGACCAAGCCCCTGAATGTGACACCGTTTGCTGTACCACACAGAGATGAGTTTTCCGAGACTGCTGGCTTCAAAATTGAATCATCAGAACGTTCTTATCTTTTTATTCCTGATATCAATAAATGGGAATTATGGAATCGAAGTGTAGTTGAGGAAGTAAAAAAGGTAGATGTCGCCTTTTTGGACGCTTCATTTTTTCAGGATGGAGAAATACCCGGAAGAAGTATCGAGGATATACCCCACCCTTTTGTTGTTGAGACCATGCAGCTCTTTTCGAAGGAATCGGATGGTGTGAAATCCAAAGTACACATGATTCATTTTAACCACACCAATCCAATCTTATTTGATGATGGAAAGAGGAAAGAGGTTTTAGAAAATGGATTTAACCTGGCTGAGCAAGGTAGGAAGTATTAGAGTTTCCAAGTACTAATGTTACCGTCATCTAGATAATTAATTGAAGTTCACTTCTCAAGTTTATCGCTTTTCAAATAGCGTCATTTGCGCAAGTTTTGTTCGTATCAGCCCACTAGAACAACACAAAATGGTATTTGGGAATTTGTTTCAGCGCTCAAATTTGGTACTACTAAGTCGTGAAATGCTCAATACCAATTGCGTACCCTTCAAGTCCTAGTCCATTTATCGACCCAGCACAAACTTCACTGACATAGCTTTTTTGTCTAAAATCTTCCCTTTCCGCTAAGTTGGAAATGTGTACCTCGAACACTGGAGCAGGAATAGCTGAAATCGCATCTCTTAGCGCAACAGAAGTATGCGTATATCCTCCAGGGTTGAATACTACTCCATCATAATCAAAACCCACCTCATGTAATTTATCAATAAGGGCTCCCTCGTGATTTGATTGAAAATACACCAATTCATGGTTCGCAAATCTATCCTTCAGTACAGTAAAGAAATCCTCGAACGTCTGACTTCCGTAAATCTCTGGTTCCCGTTTACCAAGCAGATTTAGATTGGGACCATTTAGTATTAAAATTTTCAATTTGAAGATTAGATTAATTTGAAGATTAGAAGATAACGCTCGTAAGAGGTAAGTTTATGTCGAAATTAAGAAATTTATTAGGAGAGGCTGTAGTAGGATAAATATTAATCCAGAGAATCAACTCAATCTTCAAATTTTCAAATCAAAAAATTGTCCTGGGATTCGTACACAAAGCAGTTCAAGAGTTACCTAAAGCTAGAGCGCTCCTTGGCTCCTAATTCGATTGAGGCTTACTTGACGGACATTTCTAAATTGCGAGAGTTTTTTGAAATCAACAACAAAGATCTTCCTCCGACCAAAGTAGCCCAACAAGATCTCGTGGATTTCCTAGAGTTCATCAACGAGCTGGGTCTATCTCCCTATTCCCAAGCTAGAATGGTTTCCGGTTTAAAAGCTTTTTTTAGATTTCTGATCTATGAAGACGTGATCATCAAAGACCCTTCTGAGTTGCTGGAGGCTCCAAAATTGGGTCGAAAACTTCCTGATATTCTCGACTTCCCTGAGATTGAGACACTTCTCGGTGCTATTGATTTGTCCAAACCAGAAGGAACAAGGAATCGAGCAATGCTAGAAACACTCTATAGCTCAGGTTTGCGTGTCTCCGAACTAACAGAACTCAAAATCAGCAATGTCCATGAGGATATCGGTTTTCTGAAAGTGATTGGAAAAGGAAGCAAAGAAAGGCTTGTCCCCATCGGACGAGAAGCGTTGAAGCACATCAAGCTATATCGAGAGCATGTGCGGGTTCATGTGCCTGTTCAAAAAGGATTTGAAGACCATTTGTTTCTAAACCGAAGAGGAAAGAGCCTAACGAGGGTCATGATTTTCACCATTATCAAAAATCTAAGCGCCGAAATTGGGCTTAAAAAAAATATTAGTCCACACACATTTCGCCATAGCTTTGCAACGCATTTGATCGAAGGTGGAGCAGATCTCAGAGCCGTTCAAGAAATGTTGGGACATGAATCTATAACAACGACCGAAATCTATACACACCTGGATCGCGACTATTTGAAACAAGTCATAAAACAATATCATCCGAGAAGTTGATGTACAAACTCTTCAAACCTATCCTCTTCCTTCTCAGCCCCGAGCAAGCCCATCATTTTACAACTCGAATGCTCCGAGTTGCGCTTAAGATACCGTTGATCAGAGGGCTAATAAACCTCTCTTTCAACTACGAGCATCCAAAGTTAAAAAAGGAATTATTTGGTTTGACATTCAAAAATCCAGTTGGTCTCGCCGCTGGATTTGATAAAAATGCTGAGCTAATTGATGATTTTGCTAATCTTGGGTTTGGGTTCATCGAGATTGGAACCCTCACTCCTAAAGCTCAACCAGGCAACGATCAGCCAAGGCTTTTCCGTTTAAAATCAGATCGAGCTCTGATCAACAGAATGGGATTTAACAACAATGGTGTGGAGGAAGCAGTGGCTCGGCTCAAATCCAGAAGATCAAATGTGATTGTGGGTGGAAATATTGGAAAGAACAAAGTGACGCCAAACGAAGAAGCAGTAAACGACTACCTCACTTGCTTTCACGCGCTACATGATTACGTTGATTACTTTGTCGTGAATGTTAGCTCCCCAAATACTCCGGGACTTAGGGAACTGCAAGAAAAAGAACCGTTGAAAAGGCTTCTACACACCCTGCTAGACGAAAGCAAAGCCAAAGGATCGAAGAAAGCCATTCTATTAAAGATTGCACCTGATCTTTCTGAACCACAGCTTGATGACATTCTGGAAATTACTTCTGAGCTGAATTTGGATGGACTTATCGTATCTAATACAACAATTGAAAGAGGTGGACTAAAAACTTCGGACTCGAAATTAGAACTGATTGGAGCAGGTGGCCTGAGCGGTGCTCCGGTATTTGACAAATCGAATCAAGTTTTGAAATATATAAGAAAAGCCAACTCCGACGTTCCTATTGTTGCGGTCGGAGGCATTATGAGTGCCGAAGATGCCCTAGCTAAAATAGAGGCAGGCGCCAACTTAGTCCAGATCTACACAGGGTTAATCTATGAAGGCCCCGCACTTGTAAAAAGAATCAACAAAGCACTGACAAGGCGTTTGAACTAGCATGGTTCTCCATTACTTTTGAGTCCGCTAATAGAAACCAACACCTTAGACAGAAAAACCTTTGATTACTTTCACCTAACAAAAATCAGTCGAAGACTGTGGCAAAAAACACTTACAAGAAAAAGTCCGAAAAAAAAGACAAACCAAAGATCAATTTCACCTTCCTACAGGATCGGAAATTTCATCTGTTCGTTGGCTTCTTTTTACTCCTAGCTTCGGTTTTTCTTGCAGTTTCATTTATCTCGTATTTAAGCACGGGACAAGCTGATCAGAGCGTTGTTAAAGCCTTTCTGCAGACAAATGTGAAGGAGTCCGGTCAGGAGGTTCAAAATTCCTTTGGGCTGATCGGAGCTATCTCTGCGCACTACTTCATTTTTCTATGGTTTGGCATTGCAGCTTTGTTAATACCTGTTTTCTTCTTCATTGCAGGTTACAGAATCGTTTGGCAAAAAACCATTGTACAAGTCAATAGCGCCTTCAATTTTACCGTCTTTTACCTGATCTGGATTAGTCTTCTCATGGGCTATTTTCTCATTCAAAATGAGGAAACCACATTTTGGGGATTTCTGTCTGGAGGAATTGGATTTGAACTTGCCATAGTGCTTGAAAGTCTGATGGGATGGGGAGCCCTTCTTTTTATCATTTTCCTCTTCCTGGTTTTTAACATGTACTTCTTCAACATTACTAAGCTGCCTGCTCTATCGAGTGCCGGAGATTATCTGGTAGCTTTCTTTAAAGGGTTGAAGGATGCGCTGCCTAAAAAGAAGGAACCACAACCTGACATCTCATCAGTCATTGAGAAGGTCAAAATGGAAGTGGAGGAAGAAGAAAGTTCACGAGACGAAACGGAGACTTGGGTTGTAAAGAAAGTTCCACCCAAGAAAGCAGAGAAAACCAAAGCAGATCCAGAATTCACAATCGACCTACCACCTGTCTTTGAAGAAAAAGAGCCGGAGCCAATTGCTGATGTCATAGAAAAAGCAAATTTGCCAAAAGCAGACGCACCCGTAAAAGAGCCAGTCAAAAAAGAAGAGCTAGAAGATCTCACCTTCGAGGTCAAAGAGAAAATTGAAGAAGCTGTCACAGATGAGCAAATAAATTACGATCCAACCCTTGATTTACCTACGTACAAATTCCCCACTCCTGCCCTACTGATAGAGTATCCGAACAAAAATGTGCAGGTATCCAAAGACGAATTGGAGCAAAACAAGGATCGGATCATCGAAACGTTGGTCAATTTCAAGATTGGAATTTCTAGTATCAAGGCAACGATCGGCCCCACGGTAACCCTTTATGAGATTGTGCCAGAAGCTGGTGTGAAGATCTCCAAAATCAAAAACCTGGAAGATGACATTGCACTCAGCTTAGCGGCACTCGGAATACGGATTATTGCACCGATACCAGGAAAAGGTACAATAGGGATCGAAGTGCCAAACAAAAACCGCGAAATGGTGGATGCTAGATCAGTAATCACGACAAGCAAATTCATGGAGAGCAAAATGGATTTACCAGTAGTGCTTGGAAAAACCATTTCGAACGAAGTTTTTGTCACAGATCTAGCCAAGATGCCACATTTGCTGATGGCTGGTGCAACGGGACAAGGGAAGTCCGTTGGCTTGAATATCATGCTAGCTTCCCTGCTCTATAAGAAGCATCCCTCTCAGCTAAAATTTGTACTTGTTGATCCAAAGAAGGTGGAATTGACGCTATTCAACAAGATTGAACGTCATTTCCTCGCGATGCTGCCAGATTCGGAAGAGGCCATTATCACGGACACCAAAAAAGTGGTCAACACGCTCAATTCGCTATGTATAGAGATGGACACCAGATATGACTTGTTGAAGTTGGCTGGCTGCCGAAACCTTAAAGAATACAATAAGAAATTTGTCGAACGACGACTGAATCCAAACAAGGGTCATCGTTACCTACCGTTCATCGTGTTGGTCATTGACGAGTTAGCTGATTTAATGATGACGGCAGGTAAGGAAATTGAAGCGCCCATTGCGAGACTTGCACAACTCGCTCGAGCCATTGGAATTCACCTGATTGTAGCAACACAAAGACCATCTGTAAATGTCATTACCGGGGTAATCAAAGCAAACTTCCCTGCACGGCTTTCCTTCAGGGTAACCTCGAAAATAGACTCCAGAACCATCTTGGATACTGGAGGAGCTGACCAATTGGTGGGTATGGGGGACATGCTCTTATCCAACGGGTCTGAAATTACTCGACTACAGTGTGCATTTGTGGATACACCGGAAGTAGAAAAAATCTGCGACTTTATTGGCAGCCAAAGAGGCTACTCCACTGCATACATGCTGCCAGAATATGTCGGAGAAGAAGAAGGCAGTATCGGAGATGTTGATCTGTCAGAGCGAGATGCACTATTTGCAGACGCCGCACGATTGATCGTCATGCACCAACAAGGAAGTACCTCGTTAATCCAAAGAAAAATGAAGCTTGGCTACAACCGAGCTGGAAGATTGATTGATCAGTTGGAAGCGGCAGGCATCGTAGGTTCGTTCGAAGGCAGCAAGGCGCGCGAAGTTTTAATCCCTGACGAACACAGTTTGGAACAGTTATTGACTGAGCTAGAAAATAAATATTGAAGTTAGATTAAAAGACAATGAGAAACCTATTTACGATAACCCTGCTTGCCGTTAGCACCACACTTTTTGCACAGTATGACCCAGAGGCACTTGCTGTTCTGGACGCTATGAGTGCCAAATACAAGCAGACAGAAGCGTTCAAAGCTACATTCACACAGCAGCTCACTAACAAAGAAGCTGGCTTGGATGAATCCCTAACTATGGAAATCACAGTAAAGGGAGCCATGTTTGTGCTTGAGCTGGCAGGGCAAAAGATTTTCAACAATGGCTCAGATATCTACACGTTTAGCGAAGAGGCTAGTGAAGTGACCATTAGTCCTTATGAGGCAGAAGAAGCCGAGATAAACCCCAGCAATGTCTATGATCTATACAAGGAAGGTTTCAAATATGCACTCCTTTCTACTATGGAAAATGGAGTTCGAGTAATTGAACTAGATCCTGAAAATAGAGACGAGAAGACCTATTTCAAAATCAGAATGAATATCAATAGCAAAGATGAAATAGAGTCATTCATTGTTTTTGAAAAGACTGGAAATAGATACACCTATTCTATAGAGGGGTTTGAAGAAATCGAAGTAAGTGACAATTTTTTCACTTTTGATACTTCCAAGTACCCAAACGTGGAAGTAATCGATTTTCGCTAAAATCGATACAATCCCAATAAAAAAAGTACCTTTGCGGTACATTCAGACATACTGAGTGTTTTATTTTTTATTTTTTTAATAGTACTAATGAACATTTTCGTAGCTAAGCTTAACTATGCAACTTCAGAAGACGCATTGAGAAGCGCATTTGAGGAATTCGGAACAGTGGATTCCGCTAAAATTATTATGGATCGAGACACACAGCGATCTAAAGGATTCGGGTTTGTAGAAATGTCAAATGATGATGAAGCCAATCAAGCTATTGCTAGCTTGAATGAAACTGACATCGACGGCAGAACAATTGTTGTCAAAGTGGCAAACTCAAGGGATTAATTAAAAAATTCTAATCATAAATTGCTCATGTGAATTATTTTCACATGGGCTTTGTTTTTCCTACTTTCGCCTGTAACACAACACAGTATTAAACAGTATTTATTTTGGCTAGACCCGCAACTACACCAGTAAAATTAAAAGATGGTTATTATATCGAACTTCGTCATAAAGGCGAGCGAAAGGGTATAAAACTTAGAAGTGATACGATTCCAGAGCTTCATCAGTCTATCAAAAAATACGAGAAACTGTACGATATCCACTTCTACGGAGAAGTAAAAAAAGGGAAAGTAATCAATGACAAGCTGCCAGAATTAAAGTAATCAATTCTATTTCACATAGGTACTTGGGTCGAGGAAAAAAGAAAATTATTATCTTCACGCAACCCTAAACCCTCACCTATGACACGTCTTCAGCTTTACGATAAAATAAGGGATAAAGAATCTTTCCTTTGCGTAGGGCTTGATACCGACATTACAAAAATCCCCAAGCATCTCCTAAAGGAAGCTGACCCCATATTTGCCTTCAATAAGCAAATCATTGATGCAACGCACCAGTATGCTGTTGCTTATAAGCCAAACATTGCGTTCTATGAATCACAAGGAGCCAAAGGATGGGAGTCTTTGGAAAAGACGGTAGAATACATTCCGAAAGACATTTTTACAATAGCTGACGCAAAGCGTGCAGACATCGGAAACACGTCGTCCATGTACGCCAAGGCATTTTTTGAGCGAATGGATTTTGACTCCATAACCGTCTCCCCGTACATGGGACAAGATTCGGTTCAGCCATTTCTTGAATTTGAGAGAAAGTGGGTAATCATCCTGGCTGCAACCTCCAACTCGGGCTCACTGGATTTCCAGCATCTGCTTGTAGAAGATGGAAGCGAATGTCTTCACGAGCGAGTAATCCGAAAGAGTAAAGAGTGGGGCAATAGAAATAACACCATGTATGTAGTGGGTGCCACAAGAGTGGAGTCTCTTGTAAACATTCGTCGTCTCATTCCAGATCATTTCTTGCTTATCCCTGGTGTTGGAGCTCAAGGTGGCGATCTTGCTTCCGTGTGCAAATTTGGAATGAACAAGCAATGCGGTCTTCTTGTAAATTCCTCCAGGTCCATTCTCTATGCTGATTCAACTAAGAATTTCGCAGAAGCAGCAGGTACCGAAGCAAAAAAAATGCAGGTTCAGATGGCTCACTTCCTTCAAAACATGTAGAGACTTTCTATCTTGGTGGACTCAATGGACGAACGTTTTCTCCACCATATCTGGAAATTTCAAAAGCTTGACGGTAAGCTCTGTACGATTGACGGTCAAGAATTAATCGTTCTCAATCAAGGGCATCACAACCACAACTCAGGGCCAGATTTTGAAGAGGGAAGAATAAAAATTGGAGCCATCGAATGGGCTGGAAAAATTGAAATTCATATTAAGTCCTCCGATTGGCAGGCACACAATCATCATCGTGATAAAGCATACGAAAGCGTCATTTTGCATGTTGTTTGGAAGCACGATCGAGATATTTGTATAAACAATGAACCCATTCCGACACTGGAGCTCTGCGGGTTAGTCAATCAAAACGAGTATGAAAAGTACCTCTCGTTTATAGAGCAACGTAAAGACATCTTGTGTCAAGATCAACTATCGAGCGTCTCAGCATTGACCTTTACAAATCAACTCGACCGAATGATGATCGAACGTCTGGAGCAAAAAGCGGTTGAAATTCTTGATTTGGCTCAACCCCAGAATGCTGACTGGGAATCTGTCACCTACTTAAGTCTGGCTAAGAATTTTGGGTTTGCTGTAAATAAGGAGCCTTTTCTTACCCTCGCCCTCTCATTGCCATATAAAGTCCTTGCTAAAAGCGCCAGCGGTCTTGGAACAGAGGCATTGATTTTCGGCCAGGCAGGCTTCCTAAACGAGCAGGTCGATGCCTATCAACAGGAGCTTCAAAAAGAGTATCTATTCCTCAAAAATAAATATGGACTAACGAGCCGTCTGGAAAAGCAGATGTGGAAATTCGGCAGAATGCGACCTTCCAATTTTCCAACAGTCCGACTTGCTCAATTTGCTGCACTCATAAGAAAGAACAAGCAGCTGTTTTCCACCTTGATTGAGGTTGAAAAAGCAAAAGATGTTGTTAAGCAACTAGACTTTAATGTGAGTGACTACTGGATGCTGCACTATGATTTTGGAAAAACTCGCAAAAAGGCAGGCGGGAATTTAGGCATATCCACTGCGGAGAATCTCATTATCAATACGATTGCTCCTTTGTTTGCCGCTTACAGCAAGTACACTGGAGACCAGTCCTACATGGACAAGGCAATCAAAATTCTGGAAGTGCTTTCCGCTGAAAGCAATCAGATAACTAAAAAATGGGCAGCAGCTGGCCAAGAAATTAAAAGTGCCTTTGACTCACAATCATTGATTGGTCTTTACAAGAATTACTGCTCTGAGAAGAGGTGTCTTGAGTGCGGTATCGGTCTACAAATTCTAGGTAGATGATCATCTGGATCCTAAATATCATTCTGATCGGAGCTATGGGATTGATGGTTTACCGTGCTACGAAAAATGACGTATCGATGCTTGTTTTTGCAACTGCATTCGGTTTAAGAATTATCGCAAGCGTGGTTGCAGGTTTCATCTTTTACGATTTGTATCCTGGAGGGGATAGCACCTCATTTTACGAGTCCGCAAAGAATACCCTTGAAAATCATTCCATCTGGTCAATCGTAACGGGCGATTTTGTTCCGACTGGCTACTCCAGACAGCCGAGAGTATTGTTTTTCATTCAAATTCTGTCCGTCATTTTAATGCTATCAGGGGGATCATATTGGATAGCTTCACTCTATTTCGCGTTGATTAGTTTCACTGCCTCCATCTATTTCGTTGTTCAATTTGGTCGGTTATTTCCTGGCATAAAACCTCTTTCAATAGTACTCTTTCTCTTTCTTCCATCAGTTCTCTTTTGGTCATCCGGAATTCTAAAAGACACAATCTCGTACAGCGCATTTGTGATTGTGGTTGCGCAAATTCTGAAAGTTCAGGAAGGTGTCAAAGTAACGTGGCTTGAACTTCTGATTGGGATTTTATCTCTTTTTGTTCTGTTCAAGATCAAGCATTATTTACTAATTACATCTTTCCTGTTCGCTGGAATCACATTGAGCATTCACTGGTTCAAGAAACAAAGTGGAATTTGGAAATGGGTTGTGTCTGTCTCCACACTTCTAATTTTTTTCGCGATGACACAGTATGTGCATCCATACTTAAAAATTGGACGTATTCCTCAGACCATTTACGAAAACAACCAAACCATCATTGAGAAAACAAGTAGCGAAAATCAGCTGGATATCGTAGTGGAAAAGCCAGAGTGGATGTCCGTAGTAAAGGAAATACCAAGCTCACTCTACACTGGCTTCTTCCGACCCACCATTTTCGATAAAACTCCGCAGGCAGGCATTATCCATAAAATAGAGAACCTGGTTTTAGTTAGCTTGGTCTTCCTCTCCCTTCTGTCTTGGTTTAGCTTGAGACCCAAAGTAAATTGGAGACTCATCCTCCCTGCACTGTTTTGCATCTCCCTAATAGCGACAATGCTAGCCATGACCACGCCAAATCTCGGATCGCTTGTTCGTTATCGAAATGTCTACCTACCCTTCCTCTTTCTACTGGTCAGTGTGCTGCCATTCCAGTATCTGACCTCTAAAGCGAGTTAATAATCGCTACTTTTGCGGCCTGATAAAAAAGGGAAAGTATGGTTGAATTAACCAAGTTTCTGAAAATCAGAAAACATATATAAGCAAATGGGAAAACCAGTAATTATTTTCGGATCAACAGGGTTAGCAAAAGCTGCTCTAGAGATTTTTCATAGCAATGGAATCGTCGTATACGGATTCCTTGATGACGATAAGAAAACGCACGACCAGGAAATCAACAGTGTCGCTGTTTTAGGGTCCACAGAAGATCATGGCTTTTTAAAACTAATCGGTCAAAAATGTGAAGCGTTCGTTGCCACGGACGATAATAAGCTAAGAAAAAGACATGTCGACTACCTGATAGAAACCCGGAAAGTAATGCCGATGAATGCAATCCATGAATCCGCAACCATCTCAGCAACCTCAACAATTGGGCATGGGAATTTTATCAATGCAGGCGTAATTCTTTCCAATGACTCAAAAATTGGTCAGCACAACGTGATCAATTCCAAGGTTCTAATCGAACAAGAAGCGACCATTTCTGATTTTGTCCAGATTGGTGCAGGCAGCATCATTAACTCTGGCGTTACCATTGAAGAAGGTGCCTTCATTGGTTCTGGTGTTACGATCGTTTCAGGAGTTACGATCGGCAAAAATGCAAGAATAGGAGCTGGATCGGTGGTTGTTGGAGACGTTGCAAAAAGTAAGACTGTCTTTGGGAATCCAGCAGTCGAAATTAAAAATTGACAATTATCAATTGTAAATTTGTAAAAAACACCCTGCTGAAACAGGGCACGTTTCATGGAACATTACGTACTACTTTACTATTGCTATTCGCAAATAGCAGATCCCGAAGTTTTCAGGGAAGAGCATCATCAGCTTTGTTTAGATCTTGATTTACGGGGAAGAATTATTGTCGCTTCCGAAGGGCTCAACGGAACGGTCTCTGGAACCCAAGAGGCCTGCGAAGCCTATATGAAGGCTGTTACTGGCGATCCGAGATTTGCGCACACAGAATTCAAAGTTGACGTGAACGATCAGCCGGCCTTTCAAAAGCTCCACGTTAGAGTGAAACCCGAAATTGTACACTCTTCCTTGAGTCATGTAGATCCGACACAGAAAACTGGCGAGTACATCGAACCAGAAGAGTTCAAAAAAGTACTTGAAGAAGAGGATGAAGACACTATCATTTTGGATGTTAGGTCTAACTATGAGCACATGGTTGGCAAGTTTAAAAATGCCGTCACGCTAGACATTGACAACTTCAGAGATTTCCCAGATAAGATTGAAGAACTTAAGGAATTCAAGAACAAGAAAGTGATCACCTACTGCACTGGCGGTATTAAGTGTGAAAAAGCGAGTGCCTATTTGCTAGAGCAAGGATTTGAAAATGTGTACCAACTGCATGGGGGAATCATCAAGTATGGCTTAGAGGCCGAAGGAAAAGATTTTGAAGGTAAATGCTATGTTTTTGACAATCGTATCGTAAAGGATGTCAACACTGTAAATCCATCGATTACCTCCAAATGCTTTGTGACAGGAGCTCCTTCGGATCGAATGGTGAACTGCGCCAACCCGCATTGCAACAAACACATTCCCATGAGTGAGGAAGGAGCCAAAGTGTACGATGGCTGCTGCTCTGAAGAGTGCAAACAAAATCCAAATTCAAGACCTTACGATGGCACTGGTTTCTATCAGAAAGAACTCAATGGCTACAATCCTTACAAGAATTCCAAGAGAATAAAGGATTTGTAGCAATTTCATAGCTCGGCTTTTAGTATAACCCTCGAAGCAAAAATTCGTTTTTACATTTGTTTTTTGATTACATAACAAATGAATCGAACCTTTATAAGTGAGTTGGAAGAACTAGTTCTGCTATCTGTAGGTGTCCTCTATCCAGAAGCCTACGCATACAACATTCGTCTTGAGATAAAAGAGCAGGTGGGTAAATCCCTATCGCTAGCATCCGTCCACACTGTACTCTACAGGCTTGAAAAAGATGGGCTATTGAGTTCTGAATTAGGCGGAAAAAGTGAAAAACGAGGAGGTAGAAGCAAACGGCTATTCTCACTTACTAAGCATGGGGAGAATACGGTTCAGGACATTCACTCAGTGCGGATCGCTATGTGGGCTAAAATGCAATCCACTTAGCCATGGAGATTGATCGACCACCCAAACGTCCACAGCAATTGCTCGCATGGTTCTGTAGAGATCAATGGGTGGACGAGTTGTTGGGGGATTTGGAAGAGGAATTTAAAGACAACGTAAAGGCAAAGGGTCGAAAAAAAGCAGTAGCTGTATACTACAAACAGGTGCTTCTGTTACTGCGGCCCCATATTTTAAAAAGGAAAGAAACAACACCAAGTATGTTTAAAAACTACATTAAATCAGCATATCGGAGCTTACGAAAAAACAAAGTTTATAGCGCGATAAACATTTCAGGTTTGACAGTCGGAGTTGCATGCTGTCTACTGATTTCGCTTTATGTTAATGATGAAATGTCTTATGACAAATTCTTTGACGATAGTGATCGAATCTACCGGGTTGCACTGGAGCGTATTTACCCAACCAATACGCGATTCTTTGGATCTTCTCCTGTCAACATGGCGCCGACACTGCTAGAAAATTATCCTGAAGTAGAAGAAGCAGGAAGGCTTCATCGACTATTTTTTCAAAATGAGATTCCTGTTGAGATTGGAGAAAAGACCTTTATTGAAGACAAATATCTTTTTGCTGATAACAATTTCTTCAACGTTTTTTCATTCGATTTTCTAGAAGGAAACCCCTCGACTGCCCTTGATGCATTTAACAAAGTCGTACTGACCCAATCCACAGCTAAGCGCTTTTTTGGTGAAGAGTCGGCATTAAATAAAGTTTATCAAATAGATACTTCCAGGTATGTAGTCTCAGGGGTAATTGAAGATGTCCCAACAAATTCTCACATGGGTTTTGACATTCTTGGTTCTATTGAGGCTTTACCATTCTTGCAACAGGCCGCAGAAACAAACAGCTGGATCAATCCCTGGCTGTTCACCTACATCAAACTACGGGAAGGCGTCAGTGAAGAAAGTTTTGAGGAGAAACTTCCAGAAATGGTTCAATCCTATGGCATGGCTAGTATTCTAAGTCTACTGAACATAAGTGCCGAAGACTATCCAGAATCGGGAAATGACTTTAACTATTTTCTACAGCCCGTAGAAGACATTCACCTCAAGTCGAATTTGTCGGTTGAGATCCAGGCCAACAGTGATATCACCTATGTCTATCTGCTTATTGCAGTTGTAGGATTTATTTTGATCATTTCATGCATCAATTTCATCAATCTCGCCACCGCCAGATCTGCAGAAAGAGCAAAGGAAGTCGGTGTTAGAAAAGTGCTAGGCAGTCGTCGGGCACTCTTAGTAAAACAGTTTTTGACAGAGTCAAACCTCATCTCTATGATAGCACTATTGTTATCCATTGGATTGACTGCGCTCGTGCTTTCAACGTTCAATGCGCTCGTGGGAAAAGAACTAAGTCTTTGGGTTCTAACCGATCCTGTGGTAGTTCTTAGCCTTTTGGCAGGCTCTTTACTAATTGGATCACTGGCTGGTCTCTATCCAGCGCTCGTGATTTCTTCCATTAACTCAGCGCTGGTTCTAAAGGGAAAATACAACACAAGTTCCAAGGGCGTTTGGCTAAGAAACTCCCTGATTGTCTTTCAATTTTTCATTTCCATTAGTATGATCTCAGGGATGCTGATGTTGGACAAGCAAATGAGATTTATGCAAAACAAGAATCTTGGTTTCAACAAAGAAAATGTTATTGTACTCGACCAAGCGCAGGAATTAGGTCAACGGCAACAAGCATTTCGAAATGAACTTCTGAATATAGAGGGAGTAGCGCAAGCTTCTTTTTCATTCGCCATGCCTGGTGATTTTATAGGCAACTTCATTGCCAACTCAGAGAATCCTGAGATCCCGCAGGTGCGTACATTCTCTGTTGTCATAGATGATGAGTATATCTCAACTATGGAAATGGAGATTGTCGCTGGAAGAGCCTTTTCAAAAGATTTTAATGACTCACTTAATGTAGTAGTCAACGAGACCACTGCATTCTTGCTGGGCTACGACGATCCCATTGGCAAGAAAGTATTCAACCCAAGCCCTGGACCAAATCAAAGCCCTGAATTTACGATTGTAGGTGTCGTAAAGGACTACCATCACCAGTCGCTGCACTCAGAAATTCCTCCAATGCTCTTGTTTAATGTTTCAAACCAAGCTGTCCTTCCAAGAATTGGAATTAGAGTTGATACGCAAAACACGCTTTCTCTATTAAGAGAAATAGAAGAAAAATGGAAATCATTTGATATTGAACGTCCCATCTCCTACTCCTTTCTTGACGAAAAATTAGCTGCGTTGTACAGGTCCGATCAACAGACCGGGAAAATCTTTACCCTATTCACTGCTGTCACAATAATCATGGCTTGCGTCGGGTTGTTCGGCTTAGCGGCATACGTTACCCAGCAACGAACCAAAGAAATTGGCGTTCGAAAAGTTCTTGGAGCGTCGATTGGAAATATCGTATTACTACTATCCATAAACTTCACCAAATTGATTTTAATCTCCTTTCTTATATCGCTTCCACTCGTCTACTTTGGAATGGGAGAATGGTTAGAAGGCTTTGCATATCATACAAACATTGATCCCCTTACGATGATTGGTTCAGGTATTCTGACTGTTGTCCTAGCTTGGGCAACGATCAGCTATTATTCCATCAAGATCGCAATCTTGAACCCTGTAAATAGTTTGAGAAGCGAGTAGCAGAATAGATAAACCTTAAAAAAAATTACTCACACCTGAGGAATAGAAAACTCATTAAAGTCACTATTTCTGAATCAAAATGTGTGAAATAGCACCAGTTGGGGAATCCATCACCTAAAAATTTTCCCTCAAAAAGACGTATTAAGGTGTATATTCCAAATATATTATGGTGAAAAATATGATACACAGTTTTTTTTTCTGTAAATTATAGGAAACACATTATGATATGAAGAACCTAACCTACCTTTTTTTCCTAATCTGCTTTTCTTGTCAAACCTCTACACCAGTTTCAAATACAGTTTCTGATGGAAGTCAGCGAGACGCTCTGACTGGTGCCTGGCAAATGACGAATTACTTAAGGGTTACCAATGACGGTGACAGTATTACCGATGCACGGCTACAATATAAGATGTACATAGATGGTAGCGTGATGTGGGGATTTGAAGCTGCGCCAGATTCCACTGAATGGTTTGGGTACGGTTCATACTTCATCGAAGGAGATTCTCTCTTTGAAACCATGGCCTCAGGCTCCTACGCATTCAGACAGGCAATTCAGGGACAGAATAACTTTTTCAGAATTGCATTGACCGTATCGGACAACATGTACACTCAGGTAATCTCGGAAAACGAAGCTACGGTCTATGAGTCCTACCAGCGGGTGATGAATTGACAATTGGGTAAGATCAGACACCAAAACATCCATCAAGTAGAGAAAGTGTTTTCTACAAAATCAAATTTGTAAATAGCTGACTTCTTCTTCTCAGATAAAGTGTCAATTTCTTGGCGCGTTACATTGGGAAGGATTATTTTTTCTTGGACATCGCCTCAAAGGCTCTTCGGATTTCTATTGCAGCTTCATTTAAACGGATTTTGGCATGCTCCCATTTTTCCTCGCTGTTAGACAGTTCCATACTTTTTCGAAAGTACTCACCCCCGCAATGAGCTATTTCAACTAACAGACATGCACAATTCATCACTTTTTTTTGATGGATTGATTGATAATGAACAATTTACTCCTAATTCACTTGTTCATTAGAACATTGAAGGACCATAGCTGGTTGAAACTAAAGGTCGATTAAGGGAAGTCTTGATCGGCCTTTTTAATGAAATATCTATTTCTGACATCCGTTAATTTTTCTTCTTATAAAAAAGATTGAATTATACTGAATAAGAAAAGACTTTTCGTGATTTCAAAAGATGTAGGGGCGGATTATTCAAATTGTTTTCATAAAACAAAATCCTTCCTTGCATCCTACTAAATATCTAACTTCACGAGGATATCAAAAGTAGAATCGAGTCAGCTAACCAATGGGTCCTCTAAAAATCCTGATCGTTGAAGATGAATTACTCGTCGCAAAGCCTCTGCAAATACTACTAGAAGAGCTCGGGTATGTTGTAACCGGTATTTTCAATAATGCCAAAAGTGCCCTCGCTGAAATAGAACAAAATCAACCGGACTTAGCCCTTCTGGATATTCAGTTAAAAAGTGAGGAAACAGGTATCTGGCTGGCAGATCAAATCAATAAAAAATTCAGTCTCCCTTACATCTTTCTTACGTCTTTTGATGATCAAGAGACCATTGCCAAGGCAACTGAAACTAGTCCCTTTAGCTATTTGATTAAACCTATAAAAAAACAACATCTCTTTGCTGCCATCGGTGTAGCAATGAAAAAATATGCTGATTTTGTTTCAGTAGGGGAAAATGAGCATAACGAAATTGTTTTAGAAGATGCGCTCTTCGTTCGAGATGAGTACCTACTTGTAAAGATTGAATTCAAGGATATTTCTTTTGTGAAGCCAAGTGGAAATTATCTTGAAATTCACACACCAAACAAAAAGTACATGATCAAGGGAACCATGTCTTCCTTCTCCAAATCTCTTCCAAAAAAACAATTTCTTCAAACTCATCGATCTTATATCTTAAACGTGAGTAAAGTCGAGGCTTTGGGGAAAAACTTCGTGAAAATTGGGGAAGCAAAGATTCCCATTACTCCTCTAAAAAAAGAAGTACTGCTTCAACAAATCCAGCTTTATCAAAAAGATTAGGCTTTCTTGAACATCGCCTCAAAGGCTCTTCGGATTTCTGTAGCTGCTTCATTTAAATGGATTTTGGCATGCTCCCATTTTTCGCCACTATTAGATGAGTACCCTTGGAAATCTTCTTCTAATTTTTCCTTTTTCTTCTTAAGATCTTGGATTTTTTTCTCTGCCTCTTCGGACACGTTGCTTCCAGCTTTCTTTGTCTCAGCAATCAACTGATCCATTTTCTTGCCTAATTCAGCAAGAATATCTTCTACTTTTCCTTTTTCTTCACTCATAAATATTGAATAGTTGGTAGTCGCAAATTAACTGCTTTTTCTGTACCATTTTGCAATCACATCCTCAGCGGGTTTCCCCTGTGGAGTGAAGCGTGTTATGTTTCGTTCTGCTCCTCTGGTGGTAAGATGCCATTTCCATAGAAAACCTCCCGCAAACCATGACTCGTTCCACAAAGACTGAAAAGTAGCTTCATAAGCTTTGCTTTGAACTTCCATATCGGCATTCTCAATTGCCTTATCAACTTCCCAATGCCTACCAGCACCACCTTTCACACTTTGAAATCCGTACTCCGTAAACAAGATCGATTTATCCCATTTTCTGGAAAAAGCTTCAAGTTTTTTCTTTAGAGGCACCCAACCCTCTTTCATTTTTTCTACAGTGGGACTATCCCCTTCTGCGAGCGGGAAATAAGAATCAATACCAATGTAGTCGACCGCATCCCACCAAGAGATGTTCATGTAGTTGTCCCAATTAGAAGCGTAGGTGATTTTGCCAGAGTATCTCTTTCTAACTTCTTTGATCAGTCCTCGCCAGAATTCAGGTCGCTCCCTAGCCGGAGTCCGGTACTCGGTTCCGATACAGAGCATTTCGACATCAAGTGAATTTGCCACTTCCGCATGATTCAAAATGTACCTTGAAAAATCTCGCTCCCAAATGATCCAATCCTCCTCCGTACTCAGTTTATAATCACCAGTCCACCCCTCACCCCTCACCCATACGTGCGGTTTTAGCATAATCTTCAATCCCTTGTCTTTTGCAAAACCAATCAACTCACGGATACCTTCCGTACGCTCACCCCACCATTGCCGGTCGTGATCGAACGTTACGCTTGCCTGACCTGATTGAGAAAAGCCATAGGGAATTACTGCCACCCATCCAGCGTTGACTTTTTTTAAGTCATCTAATTTATCTGGTTCGATCTGCCGCGGTGGAGAAACCAAGCTTACGCCATTGATCTTATCTTTTGATTTAGTTGGTAGTGAAATCAAAGAAGAGATGCCTATTATTAAGACGCAACTAATAACTAAAAGACGCATGGGTTAAAGATACGTGGAAGTGTCGGATTAGTTTGTTGATCACAAACTCATCGATGGAACTACCATCAAAATCAGTCAACTCGCTTAATCTTTGCTCCGAGCGCATTCAATCGTTGATCAATAAACTGGTAGCCTCTATCAATCTGATCAATGTTGTGGATCGTACTGATGCCATCGGCGGAGAGGGCTGCAATCAGCAACGAAACGCCTGCTCGTATATCGGGAGATGTCATGGTGATGCCTCGAAGTGACTGCTGCCGGTTCATACCAATCACCGTCGCTCGATGCGGATCACACAGGATAATCTGAGCACCCATGTCGATCAATTTATCTACAAAAAATAAACGGCTTTCGAACATCTTTTGATGAATCAGCACGGTGCCTTTCGCCTGGGTAGCGGTCACTAGGATTACACTTAGCAGATCTGGCGTAAGACCTGGCCAGATAGCATCTGCAATGGTAAGAATGGAGCCATCAATAAATGTGTCAATTTCATAATTAGACTGAGACGGAATATGAATATCATCCCCTCTGAATTCCATTTGTATTCCAAGTCTTCGGAACGTATCCGGAATGATTCCCAACTCCTTTATCTGCACATCCTTTATCGTAAGATCTGACTGAGTCATCGCAGCGAGTCCAATAAAACTCCCTACCTCGATCATGTCCGGCAACAAGGTATGTTCCGTTCCTGAAAGAGAATTGACGCCTTGAATTTTCAGTAGATTTGAACCAATTCCGTCAATGTTAGCACCCATTCGAACCAGCATTTTGCATAATTGCTGAATGTAGGGTTCGCATGCTGCATTGTAAATGGTCGTTTCTCCGGAAGCCAAAACAGCAGCCATGATAATGTTAGCAGTACCAGTTACGGAAGCTTCATCCAAATGCATGTACGCTCCATTCAACTTCGAACCGTCGACGGTATAGAAGGACGTTGAAGAGTCGTAATTGAATTTTGCCCCTAGTTTTTGAAAACCAACAAAATGGGTGTCCACTCTTCTTCTGCCAATTTTATCCCCACCTGGGCTTGGCATCTTCGCTGTTCCAAATCTCCCTAACAAGGGACCAAGGATCATAATTGATCCCCGTAACTGCGCAGCCTTTTCCTTAAAATCTTTCGTTTCAAGAAAACCTAAATCGACATTGGCTGCATTAAATGAGTATGATTCTTTGTCTAATTTGTTAACCTCAACCCCAAGGTCGGCTAGCAATTCAATCAGCTTTATCACATCCCTGATTTCGGGAATTTTATGAATGACGACTTCCTGATCTGTTAGTAAAACAGCAGCAACAATCTGAAGTGCCTCATTTTTTGCTCCCTGAGGAACAATTTCGCCACTTAGTTTGTGTCCGCCTTCTACCTTAAAAGATGACATGATGTTTGTGAATTAGTTGATTGGTTAAATAGGATCATAAACGACTTGAGATCCAATTTACTAATAACTATCTAACTAATTAATTGTGGTGCCTTCTACGATTTTGGCCGCCGTTTTGGCCGCCGCCTTTTCCGCCAGAATTTCGTCTGCCCTTACCTCCTTGATTATTTCGTCGGCCACCGCCTTTATTATTGTTACTATTGCTTCTGAAGCTTCTGGTAGGCGGCTTCTTATCTGAATCAAACAGTCCCAGCTCTTTTACAGTCTCGATATTGATATCTAACTGATCTTTGGATAGTTGCTTGATATTTTTAAGTACTTGCTCATCCTCAATAGCATCATTGTTCCAGGTTTGATAAAACGACTTCATCAATCTCCCAATCGTCACAATAGCTCCCTCCTTCTCCTTCGGGTCTTCCATAGCGATCGCCTGTTCAATCAAGATTTCTACACTCCTTCCGTAGTGCTTGAATTTGATTTGATTCGCAGAATATTCTAGTCTTTGCGGCTTCTTATCTAAGATCTCAGCATTTGGTTTTTCAAAGGGGCCCTCGAAATCCAATTCAAAATTGGAAATGATATATAGATCGTCCCAGATCTTCTGATCATACTCACTTGAATCCTTGTTCAGATCCGGATTGATCGATTTCATCAACTCCACAAGCATTGCTGCCTTTCTATTTCTACTTTCCGTATCCTCAATCGTTTTGAGATGTGCAACGAGATTTTGAACATTTCTCCCGTACTCTCTTAGATTCAAATGCGTTCTCTGCGTGTTATAGTCCATTTTTTAGTATTAACCCTCAAAAATAATTCTTTTAGACAAGCTTACTGAGATGTTGTCAATAAATCGCTAATTATTCACCCTTACCGATCCTCATGTTAAAAATTCTTAAATGTGCTCAGCGGTAACCCTTGCATCAAATGGTCGTATATCTTGGACTAATACAAAACTCAAACTACATGTTAAAGAACTACTTTCTCGTGGCTATTCGTCACCTCAAGCGTCAGCCTGCTTACGCCTTTCTCAATATTTTCGGTCTTACGATTGGTATTGTATCAGCTCTGCTCATCACACTTTACCTTAACTATGAGCTCAGCTTCGATAAACACCAAGAAAATAGTGCAAACGTTTATCGTATTTCATCGGACATAAGCGAACCAGACAATTCATTTCGCTGGGCCACGACTCAAGTACCTTTGGGTCGAACTGTGAAGGAGGAATTTTCAGAAGTTATTCAATACACGCGGTTTGCTGGAGCTGGAAATACCCGTCTAAGATTAAATGATGTCAGTTATTTCCCTCAGGACATGTACTTAACTGATTCTACAGTCTTTGATATTTTCACATTCGACTTTTTGCAAGGAGACAAAAAAACAGCTCTCAACGAGCCTAATTCTATAGTCTTGTCAAAATCCTTTGCTGACCAAATTTTTAAAGGCGAAAATCCCATCGGGGCTTTGTTGGAAACAGATCGTTTTTCTTACGAGGTGACTGGCGTCTACGAAGACGTACCAAATACATCTCATATCCGACCAGATGCGATGGCATCCTTTAGCACAAACGCTAACTTCTACAACTCTCAAAATTGGGGCGGTTTTGGTATTTACACCTACGTGGTGCTTGGGGAGAATGTGGATCCTGAGACTGTATCAGGAAAATTAAATACTGATATCATGGACAAATATGTGGCAACCATTTTTGATGAGCTTGATATAAAAATTATCTACGAACTAATTAACATTCGGGACATTCACCTCACATCTACCTTCGAAGGCGAGCCAACAGCTACTGGAAACATTGATTATGTCTACATTTTCCTTGCTGTGGCAGTTTTCCTAATTCTTATCGCATGTATTAATTACATGAATCTAGCCACGGCGCGCTCCATGCGAAGATCTCTGGAAGTAGGGTTAAGAAAGGTCATGGGTGCACCTAGGAGTTCTCTCATCCGCCAGTTCATTGTAGAGTCCGTCATTATTACAATGGTTTCATTTGTTCTAAGTATCCTTATCCTTCTTGTCGCAGTTCCGGCGATCAACAATCTAGTAGGCACAAATCTGATACTATCCGATCTGCTTTCGCGAGAGATCATGTTGACCATTGTAGCTATTCTAATAATGACTGGCCTCATTGGCGGGTCCTACCCAGCCTTTTACCTTTCAGCTTTTAGTCCAATCAATGCTATAAAAGGAGGTGGAACCAAGAGGACTGGGAATGTCTGGTTAAGGCGAATACTTGTCGGTTTGCAGTTCGCTATTTCCATATTCATGCTAGCTGGGACCGTTATCATCTACCAGCAAATGCAATACGTTAGAACTGCAGATCTCGGTTTTGACAAAGAGCAGGTGGTGAATTTTGGGATGAATCGAAATGTAAGGGAAAGTTGGCCAGTTCTTCGCAACAAGTTGGTGCAAAACCCAAATATTAGCAAAGCGACTACATCAACCACTGTGCCTGGTGAAGGGTATGGAAAAAACGTCATGAGTGTTGAGACGAATGAAGGTGTAATGGAAAATTATGGGATTGATTCTTACGGTGTTGACTATGATTTCTTTACCTCTCTTGATATAGAGGTAGTGCAGGGGCGAAACATTTCCTCAGAGTACGCTACAGATACCGCTACAGCTGTAATGATAAATGAAGCAATGGTGGAAAGAATGGCTTGGTCTGATCCTATTGGCAAGCGATTTCAGTTTGACCAAGACAGTACAGTTTTTCATAAAGTGGTTGGTGTGGTGAAAAATTTCCATCAACAATCAATGTACAATCCAATTGAGGCACTTCTTTTTATTCCATCATTGAACAATAGCCAAGCAATGGTGAAAATTGATGGAAATTTCGAAAGTGGAATCGCTCACATTCAAGCATCGTGGGACGAACTCTTCCCCAACGTACCTTTGGAATATCAACTTCTGGATCAGAATTTCATGGAAGAGTACGAAGAGGATCAATTGCGTGGGCAACTATTTCTTGGTTTCGCTCTCATGATGATCATCATTTCGGGTCTAGGATTGCTAGGGCTAGCTTCATTTACAGCAGAACAGCGGACGAAAGAGATCAGCGTACGAAAAGTGTTGGGAGCAAGTGTCAAAGGCCTAGTAGGCCTACTCGTAAAAGATTTTGTTTGGCTTGTGCTCATTGGAGCCCTACCCGCCTTTATCATTAGCTACAAATTAATGAGCCGTTGGCTTGACAGTTTCGAATATCATATAAATGTACAGCTGCTAGTATTCGCGATCGTTCTTCTTATCGTTGTGGTAATGGTCGTACTAACCACCGGATATCATGCATACAAAGCTTCAACCAGCAATCCCTCAGAAAATTTGAAGTATGAATAGCGTGCAATACATGTATGACTGACCATAAGTCAAAAGGACATTCCAAATTCAGTTTCGGAATGTCCTTTTTCATTGAAATCTTGTAGGCTACTTTAAAAACAGCATTTCCCGGTACTTCACGAGAGGCCAATCTTCATCGTCCACCAGCAATTCAAGTTTATCCACGGCATATCTCAATTTATCAAAGTATTTGTTTTTGACATTGTCACCATATTCGATCGCTCTTTCACGTGAATCATCGATGAGATTGATTCGCTTCCTTTCGTCTGTCATTTCATTTGAAAACTTTCGAACGTTATTGATGTGAGCGGAAACTTCCTCGATCGTTTTTTTAATCTCAGTTGCATCGATTCCTAAATCCACAAGTCCTCTGGCATTTTCAATCAACTTCGTTTGGTATTTGGTAGCCGTTGGAATGATGTGATTAAGTGCAAGATCCGCCATCACTCTTGATTCAATCTGAACCTTCATAATATAGGTTTCCAACTTAATCTCATGCCTGGCATCAATCTCGATTTTCGTCAAAACTTTATGTTTTTCGTAGAGCTTAACTGCCTTGTCCGTAACTGAAAAATCTAAAGCCCTAGGTGTATCTGTTACATTGGATAAGCCCCTTTTCGCTGCTTCGCTAACCCAATCATCAGAGTACCCATCTCCTTCAAATCGCACTTTCTTGGACGTTTTTACATAATCTCTAAGTACATCAATCGTCGCGAGCCTTCGGTCTTTTCCAGCATCCATGAGCTTAGTGACCTTACCATGAAAATCAGTAAGTTGTTCGGCGACAATTAGATTTAGAACCGTCATTGGGAATGAAACATTTGTATCAGATCCCACTGCTCTAAATTCAAATTTATTTCCAGTGAAAGCGAATGGCGAAGTCCTGTTTCTGTCCGTGTTGTCCAAAATGATCTCAGGAATTTGATCAATACCCAATTTCATGTAAAGATTGTCGCCTTTCTCTACCAGAACATCTCCCGATTTTTCCAGCTGATCCAAAACCTTCGTAAGCGTTGAGCCTATAAAGACAGAGATAATGGCAGGAGGTGCCTCATTCGCCCCAAGTCGGTGATCATTGCCAGCAGATGCAATGCTTGCTCTGAGCATATCGGCATGTTCATGCACCGCCTTAATCGTAGAAATGAAGAATATCAGAAAAAGCAGATTATCCTTGGCACTGCTACTCGGCTGAAACAAGTTCACTCCAGTATCTGTCACCAAAGACCAATTGTTGTGCTTACCACTTCCATTTAATCCAGCAAACGGCTTCTCGTGGAAAAGCACTTTTAGATCATGCTTATTCGCCACTTTTTCCATTACATCTTTCAGTAACTGGTTGTGATCTGTTGCCTCATTGACGGGTCCATACATTGGAGCAGCTTCGTATTGTCCAGGCGCTACTTCATTATGACGTGTCATCAAGGGTATTCCAAGACGGTGCGACTCAATCTCGTAATCTTTCATGTAGTCGTAAATACGCGATGGGATCGAGCCAAAGTAGTGATCATCCAATTGCTGTCCCCTGGCAGGGTTGTGTCCAAAAACTGTTCTACCACCCATTACCAAATCTGGACGCGCTGCGTAAAGTGCCTTATCGATCAGGAAATATTCCTGCTCCCAGCCAAGGGAAGCATTCACTTTGGTAATGTTTCTATCAAACAGTTTACAAACTTTTACGGCCGCCTTATCGACTGCGTCTAGTGCTTTTAGCAATGGTGCTTTGTAATCCAGCGCCTCACCTGTATAAGCTACGAATACCGTTGGAATACATAAAGTCTTGCCATAAATAAAAATCGGAGAAGATGGATCCCAAGCGGTGTATCCTCTGGCTTCAAACGTACTTCGGATACCGCCATTTGGAAACGATGAAGCATCAGGTTCCTGCTGAACCAACGCCTCCGCTCGAAAGACCTCCATTCCCTTCTGAGGATCGAAGAAGGAATCGTGCTTTTCCGCCGTAGCGCCAGTCAATGGCTGAAACCAGTGCGTGTAGTGCGTTACTCCCCTTTCTAAGGCCCAGTTTTTCACTGCTGCTGCAATCGCATCAGCGGTGTCAATGTCTATTTTCTTGCGATTTTCAATTGCATTCGCAACCCTCTTATACACCTCCGGTGACAAGGTATTCTTCATTTGGTCTCGACCAAACGCCATTTCTCCGAAATAGTCAGAAATTCGCTTCGAAGGGGCCTGAACATCCACCTTCTTTCTGTTTTGGACTAAATTGAGAGCATTAAATCGTAAATGAGCCATGGCTTACACTATTAAAGATGTTTTTCTACCTCAAAAATAGGTTATTTGCGTCATTTATTATTTTATAGGTTATTTTTTTATCCACATTCATACGGAAAATCGTAAAAACGAGAAATCAAGGTTTATTTTCAAACATAAATGGCAATATTTTACGAAAAAGGCATAGACGAGGGTATCAGAACTCTTTCAGAAGAAGAGTCAAAGCACTGCTCACAAGTTCTGCGGCATTCATCAGGAGATGAAATCATGCTATTTGACGGAGTTGGCGGCAAACACCGTGCAATTTTGAAGGAAGTTTCTAAGAAGACATGCAGTTTTGAAGTAATTGAGTCAATAATTGAACCCCCTAAGGCTTTCTACATACATTTAGCTATCGCTCCCACAAAAAATGCAGATCGAATGGAGTGGATGGTGGAGAAACTAAGTGAGATTGGAGTTGATGAACTAACCTTCCTAAAAACACAACACTCGGAAAGAAAGAACATCAGGCTTGACCGCCTAGAGAAGAAGGCAATCAGTGCCCTGAAACAATCAGGCAGCTCTTTTAAGCTTAGAATAAATGAGGTGGTGGATCTGAAGAGGTTTGTTGACACTGAGAAAGCAGATCAAAAATTTATAGCACATGTAAATCCTGAGCATTCATATTTGGGTACTCAGCTGAAGTTATCAAAACGCGTAAGTCTATTAATAGGGCCAGAAGGTGACTTCAGCAGCGAAGAATTGGAATTTGCAATAGATAGGGGGTTTGATCCTGTGTCCCTTGGGAAGAAAACGCTCAGAACTGAAACAGCCGGCCTTATCGCTTGCACCATAGTCAACGTCGTGAATAGTTACTAGTCATACGAACATTCCCAATTTGTAGTCAGCAGCAGAACATCAAGTTTTTTACTTAGCAGCCCTCTTACTTAATAATAAGCTTTTGAGTGGCCGTTCGGCTCCCCTGTTGAAGCAACAGGTAGTAAATCCCAGACTTCATCTGTTCATTTGCTTGAATTTTGCCGACAAAGGAAAACTCCGGATCAATGGTTTCACTGTGGAAAATCCTACCAGACAGATCTACTATTTTCAGATGAAATGGGGTGTGATCATCGCCCGATTGGATGATAAAGTTTAAATTATCTTGAGTCGCTGGGTTAGGGTAAATGGTCATGGAAACGCCTTCTCTAACAAAATTATTATCAACCGTAATCACGTGATGATCTTCAGCGGCACCATCAAAGTCCACCTGTCTCAGTTGGTAGAAGTTAGCTCCTGAAGCTGGGGACCCATCTGTAAAACTATAATCGATCAGGTTGCTTGAGTTTCCGTTCCCATCCACTGTTCCAATGGTTTCAAAGGTGACGCCATTCAACGATCTGCGTATTTCGAAGTAGTCGTTGTTTAACTCTGAAGCAGTACTCCATTTTAGTTTTACAACATTGTTTTCTGCTTTACCGGAAAAACCCAGTAGCTCCACGGGTAGCGCACTAGCACCAATTCCACCAAATGAGAAAACCCTGGCTGAAAAACCTGCGGTTGTTTGTGATGTCACTGTGCCATCTGAAGTTGTGCCAGTTGATGTTCCACCAATATTCACCCACTCACTAGCTGTAGGGTTATCATAGACCGCCACTCTCGCATCTGCCAAATCAAGCACACCCATGTGCGATTGAACACCCAACACTACTGCCGCAGTGTTTGTGCCGCTAGATGTGATTGTCCATGAACCATTTGTGGAAATGGCCGCTATTTCACCAAACGATGGATTAGTTGTGATATCGATCATTTGACCGCTATTTGTGTTCGTTGGAGAAAACTCGGCAGTCCAGTCTTGCCCACCAGTCCCCACATTTTCAACACCAGCTAACGCATATCTAGTTGCAGCACCCACATGGAAAGTGAAATCTTCTCCCATACTCATGCTTGCTTTGGTGAGTGGGCCATTGACAAAACTGCTGGCACTTCCACCAGCAATACTTCCAGTCGAAGTAATCGTCAGCGTATTTGTTGAAGTGGTCGTGATGTCACCCAATGTGAGCGTCAACGTTCCGTCAACCTCCACGTCATTGTTTCCTGCATCCACAATCGTAACTGAACCTGAAGAATTTATGGTCAAATTGTTAAATGAGCTTCCTCCTGTAAAATCCCCAGTCACTACTTGTGCACCAGTGCCGTCAAAATTTACGGTGGTGGTGGTTCCGTCAACTAAGAACGTACCAGAAGTGAGCGTCAAGTCATCACCAATGTTGATAGTAGATGAGTTAGCTCCATTCAAGGTTCCACCATCAATGGTGAAATCAGTATCAATATCCAGGGTTCCGCTTGTGCCCATATTTACGGTGCCCCCATCCAGGTCAAAAGAACCATTCACGGTCAGGGTGTTACTCCCAATATTCAATGTGCCTGCGGTCACTGTAGCATTACCTTGAACAATCATCGTTACTCCGCTACCTATATTAAGGGTCCCGTTGGTCAATATTAGATTCCCCAGGACAGTAATGCTACGGTTTTGTGGGTTATCCAATGTTGCACCATCTGCCAAGACCAGATCTCCACAAATTACAACATCCACGTTCGGTAGACTTTTTGTCCCCCCATCAGAAATTTCCAAATTACGGATACTTGCGATCTCATTTGGTAGGGTGTAGTCGGTTGCACTACCGAAATCTACGCTTCCTCCAGTAGAGCAATTAAAGAAATCATCATAAACTCCCGCTGGCAAAGAGCCTGAATTAACTCTCATAGTTCCTGTGCCCGAAACCCGACCAAGACGATGATTTAGCGTGGAACCCACAATTAGTTCACCATTGATCTCCGTGCGATATGCAATCTGCCCATTTACATCCAGGGTAATTACGTCGCCCAAATCAATAACAACGATTGCTCCCGTTGGCACTGTCGCAGGGTTCCAAGATCCTGTTGCAGTCCAGTCCCCAGTGCTTACGTTAGAAGTTATCGTCTGGACCTGATCTGGAACTGCATCTTCGATACCAGCAGTATAGTCTCCTCCGATTTCCGCATCAGCAGAGGCTGAAGACAAATTGAATGTTATAATGTTCTCTCCATCTGCAGCTTGATAGTTAAAGCCAGTAGATAGTTTATTCCAGTTGTCTGAATCATCGGGTAGCAGTCTTGCTGTATGGTAGTCGTCCAAGGTAAACGGAGAGGTCACGTATGCATCAGTACCTTCATAGGTAAATTCGATATCTCCGATGAAGTCCGTCATTCCAGATGAAGTAACCTCCCAATAGTATTGCAGCACGTTGTCCTGATCTACGAATTCTGGAACGTCTACATCTTCCTGAACATTTGGATGAGGTTCATCGGAAGCTCGCACGGCTATTGTCGGCGTTGTCTGACTGTTTTGAGTCAATGTCACAACCACTGGGGTGTATTTATTTCCCGAACCGATTGGATAGGTAAATGGGGATGCCGTAGTCCCATTGTACGTTTTGGTTATTCCTGCATCGGTAAAACTTCTTCTGGTTTCAACCATGTTAGTTGCAGAGAACCCACTACCAGAGCCATCCACAAATATGGCATCATCATCCATAGTAAGCTCATTTCCTTGAATATCCAAAATGCCTCCATTCAGTATGACTTGCTCTGTTACTGAAATATCTGCGGAAGTGGTTGCTCCTGCTGCATTATTGACCCTGATCCTGCTATATGTTCCAGTTCCGGTAATATCCTGCTGATTGCTCCCAGCTAGTATGATTCCATTGTTGGTGCCTGAGCCACTATTGTTCGCATGAATTGCTGCATTGTGAAGTATCCCGCTTACACTAATATCATTATCATTGTCATCAAGCGTACCAGATTCAATTCGAAGATCATTTGAAACAGCAATGTCCGTACTTGCAGCTAACTGGAGAGTATTCGAGGTGCTTTTTGTGAGATTATAAAACGTGGTGCCATTTCCAGTTATCACCTGAGCTCCAGACCCGTTAAACGTGGTGGTATTTGAATTAGAGGTAAACCCTGTGACCCCATCTACATTACTGAAATCACCACTTATTGTCAGGGCTAAGCCGTTCGCATCCAAATTAGTACCTGTCTCTATTAGGAGATCATCAGTCAATGTCAGTCCGACTGTAGACATAGTTAGTGTCGGGCCATTAGTCGTATTTATTTCCAGATCATCCAATGTTACGGTCGAATAGATGGTCATGTCTTCATTTCCATTGGTCGGGGTATTGGCATTTCCAAATTGAACCAGAGCTCCTGAACTCACCGTTGGAGAACCATCAGGATCAAGATACAATGATGGAGTAGCGGCTGTTGAAAAATCTTGTACGATAACCAGGGTGCCTCCCGAAAATGTAAAGGAACTGCCTGTATTTCTCACATCAAACATTGGTCGATTGGTAGCAGGGCTTGTGGCAGAAGTATTTCCAACCGTAACAGTACTCGTACCTGACTGGGTGTAACTCAAAACTCCACTTTCTAAGTTTGTAGCCCTCCGTATTTGAGAACCCACTGTAAGAGTTGCTGCTCCCCCTACTGTTAAGGTTGCACTTCCTGATCCAGAATACTCGATGTAGTTGTTGTCTCCCCCATCCATGTCCAGATCTCCAGTTCCATCAATTTGAAGTAACCCATCAAGGAAAATGCCTGTATCCGTTCCAGTAACCGCAGCTCGTCCCGCACTTATTTGCAACCCTGCAGTAGATGGGATACTAAAGTCTGCTCCGCCGGTTGTAAGGTTTATATCTATTCCGGCATTATTAAGAATCAACGTCCCATTTGTTAACGTAAGTGCTTTGCTGGCCCCATTTGTAAGACCGTTTAGATTAAAATCATTGTCAAACGTAAAGGTTAAAGTTTTATCAATTCCTTTATCAACTTCAATCTGACTGAACTCAGGCACATCTCCAGAGACGGTGGTGAAATTACCATTTTGGCTACCCTTCAACAATAAGTTAATACTTGATTGCGTATCATCACCAAATAAAATTCCATTACCATTTGGGGCAATCGATGTATTGCTTCCCGTGGTGTTAATTACGATATCACCATGGACTGTAAGGTTGTGCGCATTCGCTCCCCCTGTTTGTACTCTAATTACGTTTCCACCACTTCCAGCGGTTCCCGAAGGATTCCCTATATAAACATTTCCTAGAACTGTAATTTCTCTGTTTGTTCCATTGTTTTGAAGTCGCAGTTCTCCACCTCCAGTATTATTATTAAGAGGTCGTAGGTATAAATTGTTATTTACAGTCGCATTACCTCCAGCACCATTGCCTAAAACGAGATTCGAATTTCCTTGAATTTCAAGATTCTGGTTTGTTGTAAAGTCCTTAGCTATGGTTACCGTACGATCATTCGCTCCCCATCCATCATTTGTAATCGTTAAACTAGGTACCTCATCTGGTATATTGGTTATGGTGAAATCATTAAATGCTTCATAGAGTATGTAGGATGAATCCGAACTGACAAACAAGCCCAAATCAACATTTGAAAAGTCAGGATCTCTTTGATTGTTGTTTGTACTGCCTCCACGGATTCGAATCGTGCCTTCTCCTTGCATTGCATCAATCAATATCGTTCCAGTAGAATTCCAGGTCAATGTTGGTCTAAATTGAAAATCATTAGGCCCACCAATGGTCGATAGTGGTTTTCTTTCCACAGGTGCACTTCCAACTGCATCTGTCATTTGAGTGAAAACCAGCAAACCAGCCTCCACATTTCCACTGTTGATCCGTGCACTATGAGGATACCCTCTATAAGTTGTTTGGGGATCATCAAAAGGAAAAAATCCAATATTTACAATATCGCCTGCTCCGGGAGTGGTGGGAGAATCAGGGTTCGTACTAACATGAGGATTGGATGCATCAAAACCAGTCAAATCGCTTCTTGTCCATGTATTTGCCGTTGTCCAAAGCGGTTGAGTCCCTGTTCTGTCCCGACCTTTTGTATAAAAAATCGTTGCGGTTCCAGTAAATTTCGCATTAGATCCAGCTGTATAGTTGGCATTCTCAACATCAAAGTGAGTTCCATTGTCGTTATTAAAGGTGATCGTATTGGATCCAGTATTTATACTTGTATCCCCTCCGGTCACATCATCCTCACTTCGGGTAAACGGATTTGAATCCAGTACTTTCCCCGCAACATATGTATTTTCATTCCCACTTTCATCAGAAGCATCGTAAACAAAATCATAGGTCACTCTGGGTAGAACAGTGAAACCATTATGATTCGCTTTCCAATAATAGGTTAAGATATTACTACCCCCGGATAGATTTAGAGTCTGTAACTCTCCATCTCCAACTGAAATTGTGACATATCCATCATCAGCAGTCGGATAGTTAGAGAAGGTCGCAGTAGCTGGAGTATACCTCGGAGTAGCTGCAGCATCTGTCCCTATTGGATACGTAATTACTTCATTATCATCGACGTACATTGAAAGTCCACCATCGGATGCATTTCCTGCCATCTGTATGTAACGAGTTGAAGAGGCGCCTGAAATAGAGGCAGAAGCTCCCTGCATGGTCAGTCCATTGGTACTGATGTCGAGAAGTTGATCCTGACTGAATGTTAGAGTACCAGTTATCGCCTGGTCAGCGGACATACTCACATCGTTTGCAGCATCATTTAATGTAACGTTTCCGAAAACGCCCGTACCATCTCCTGCAACTGTATAATCAGCAGCCCCTCCTGCAAACTCCACTTCTCCACCTGTGCCGCTAGCATGGGTTCCGGAGTTTGTGATTGTATTTTCGATGAAAATTGTTCTTCCTCCATCATTTATTGTGGCACCGCTTTCGATTGTGAGAGAATTGGAAGCAGTCATATCTCCAGAAAACAAAGTCTTTGTGTCTGTGCCACTGAAGGTCACATCGTAAAAATCTGATGTAAGAGTTCCCGCCAAAGTAATAGCCTGATCAGAATTACCATCGAACGTGGTCGTATTGTTTCCGCCCTGCGTGTAAGTCCCACCAGTCGCAACATCAAAATTTCTTCCAACATTGATGTTGTTTCCATTAAGTTCCATAGTTGTCGCATTGGAAATGGTCAGATCACCGCTTATTACTACATCTTGACCAGCAAAAAAGGCCACACTACCTGCATCATCATTGATAATATTAAGGTTGTAAAAGTTAGGCGTGAAATCTATACTAAAAGAGGCCGGAAATTCATCACCATCGCCATCATCGCCATCAAGCTGCGCGCTTAACGCATTGTTCATTTCAATGTTAATCGTTCCTCCAGTAACACTATAATTTCCTTCACTACTTTGAATATTAATTCCGGTAGGAGTTGTCTGTCCACCTCCAGGGATTTTTTTTACCCCTCGAAAGTTTATTGTTCCTCCTGACATATTGAAAATAGTTGTAGCTGATGCCAGGTGTATCAGCGAATAGTCATGAGCTGTAAATACACCATCACCTTCGGAATCTCCTAAAACATTTACCGCACCTCCTGATTGTATCCAAGAAAATGTTGATGTACCGAAGGATCTGTTTCTCATCGCACTAAAGTTCATCGCCCCACCTTCAATTTCAAATATTGGTGATTGTTCATCATCATACCTGAAATATCCTGTATCATCCAAATCAAGGAAACCATCACTTATTTTCAATTTTCCGAACAAAAAGAATGCTTGAGCAGTCGAAATTCCTCCGGAAGAACCACTAGTCCCCGTTACTCCATATATTGCATCAACAGCAGTATTGGCCGTAGCACCATCCCCAGGAGCATCGGCATGAACTTCAACGTTCGGACCATCAAGCCACAAAGCTGCATTTGAAGGAATGCTCCATGAACCGTTATTTCCACCACCATCCGATAGTGAAGGAATATACAGGTCGCCGGTAAGTTTAAGTGTGCCCGTACGTAAATAGAGCGCCTTACCTGTACTGGTGAAATTCCCATCCGTGGTACTTTGAGGTGCGGGATTAGATGTTCCATTATTTCTTCCAAAGATTTGAAAAAAGGATTGATTAGAAGAATTGATTTCCAAGATATAGGTCTGATCTGTCCCTTTTTCTATGACCAGATTATAGAACTGAGTGGTATTAGCAATAGTAGCTACATTGTCGCTAGCCCCTTGAAATCGAACGGTTACAGCCCCACCGGCTGTGTATGTGGTGTAATTTGGAGCTGTATTATTGCTGAAGTTACACGTACCATTATTTGTGAAATCGCCTTGTAAGAGTAGTTGATGATAGGTGTCATGGGCATTATTGGCTGCCGGTGTTCCAGGATTTCCACTACCTACAGAAACCTCTCCACTAGCAGCTATGGTCATGTTCCCATTTACGGTAATGGTTCGCTGTACGGCTGCTGTATTATCGTTGATCTGAAAATTTCCACTAGTAATGTTCAAATCTCCATTGATAGTTATGTCCGTTTCCACAGTTAGCTCATCATCCGCAGCGGATGTTAGATTAACATTCAAATTGTAGAAGGTTGTAATTGTCGAAGCGGCAGTAATGTCAATATCTTCTCCACCATAAAATTCGATTGTTCCTGCGCCGGTCCCTGCCGACAAAAAATTTGATGCATCTGTAATCGTAGGCAGGTTAACTGTTCTGGGGGTAGACACATCATCTCCGCTTAGTCGGAGGGTTCCACTTCCAACTAGTTCGGTAATCGTTCCATGCCCTGACGTACTTGCAAAATCCAGCGTTCCATCAACAGTGAGTTTTGTCAACCCACTTGGAATATCTCCGTCATTATCTAACGTCACGGTTTTTCCAGACAAAATTGTGACCTCATCCGCTGATGCTGTAGGTGAGGTGCTCGGAGTGAGACTTTCAGGATTGTTGAGTACCGTACCAGCGGGATCCAGAGTCCAGGTATTGGGATCGTCCCATGTTCCAGAGTTTATTACGTACCATTTTTTGGGAACGGATGGGATTGCAAGTGTGAAATACCCGGAACTGAAATTGGCATCTGTAATGTTGAACTGGATGCGATTCCCATTGATCGCTCGACTGGCAAATGTGATAGCAGAAAAATCACCTGAAGTTCCTGCCCGTCTGATCAATTCATAATCTCCAGCTACACCGACACTCAAACCAGCCTCAACCAAGTCAAACTCTATTCTTGCGCCCGGATTTCCAGTCTTTTCCAAAAACCAAATTCGATTCAGTCGATCAGACCCTGACACAAGTGACATATCAGCAGATGTATTGTCAAGGTTATCGCTATTGTTACCAGCCATCACATGTTCACCATCTGAAAGTAGATCTGCAGGGTTTTCCGATAAATACAAAGTACCCCCAAGCCCGTTCGACGCTGTGTGCGTATTTGAGGCATCGATGCGACTAACACCTGTCAATTCGTAGCGGTAAGTGGCTGCAGGAGTTGTGTAGTGATCATTTGCAGTTGTAATACCGTATTTTTCTGATAGGTAATTATTTACCACTCGGATCTCAGCATCGTTGAGAACCACATCGTAGTAGATGATCTCAGAAATATGACCCGTATAGTGATTTCCTGAAGCTCCATCGCTGCCAATTTTAATCGTATTATGCATTGCAATAGAAGCTGCGACCGATGTTGCTTGGGTAGCTGCGGTTCCATCTAACTGTAAATCGAGCGTCTGAGCTCCACCATCATAGGTTAGAACGGCGACATAAGCAGTCGAAGCTACAATAGAAGAGGCAGCTGAAGTTATGGTGTGATTGACTGGGGCACTATGAATGCCGGCACTTAATTGACCTCCTTGAATGTAAAAGAACAATCCATTTGTTGTGCTGCCCTGTTCATAGAGGTGTTGTTGTGTTGTGACATCGCTGCCAGTTTGAAAAACAATGTACATTGTTCTTGCCGTCACTGTAGTCGTGTTGATGCTGTTGTTGTCAGCGATATCTAAGAATTCGCTGCTTGCGCCTGTAAATTGAATGCCCGCTTCACCATTTGTTCCTACAGTAGCTGCAATGTCATACATTGGGTTCGTTAGAGTAGCTGCATTCGTGGCATCATGGGTAGCATTGGCCTGATCATTCCATGTTGTGACATTATTGCTTCCATCGAAAGTAATGCCTTTGTCTGAACGGAGCCAAAAAACAGTATTGGTGGGAGTACTGACTCCTCCAGGACCTGATTGAGCAAAGGAGAATGAGCAGAATGTGCACAAAAACGCCAGCGTAACAGGCCTAAAATACTGTCTGAGAATGTGGCTATGGTTCATTTATCTGTAGTTACGGTGATAACTATTAAGTAAAATGCGAAATTATCTATTCAAGGACAAAAATTTTCGATTTACCTGCTAATATCTTAGTCGAAACTGGCCAATTATACGAAAAGTCAGTTATGAAGGATAAAACAATAAGAATACGGCTGAATTTCAGTCAATTAGCAATCCAAGTGTTAGATTCCGTCGAGGTTTGGATTGTCAAATCCAAGGAAGATAAATTTAAGATAACCCACACCTCTCCAGACTCAAAATTGATCGAATCTGTAAACACTAAATCCCCTGTAGCATTAGCATCTCCCAAATCAAGACTGTCGAAAGTAGCACAATTCAATCGGGGAGTGAGAGTTGTTATATTAATCGAATCTGTAGCTACAGAAGTGATGAGAAGTCTCAAGGAATCAGTGCACAATTCTGGTGTTGCGGTGCTACCGTCAGTATTGGTTGAAACCAGCACCCATGTTTTAGCAGTTCCGCCAGAAAGTAATCTTTCCACCTGGTAGTTATAAAGCCCTTGTGGGACTTCATCCTCCTTGCAAGCAATACATAGAAAGGCTAGCAGAACAAGTTTACCTCGCATTGCCAGTACGATCGATCACAATGTATCCAAGCTCACCGTTGTCAAGCGGAAGATCCTCCTCAGGATAGAGTAGTATCGTTAATTCTTGCGTGATTTCATCAAAATTAAAGCTGACGGGTGGTTTTGGTGTAGTCACAACTGTACTCCAATTAAGTACACCAGCCTGATTGAAGCTCACAAGAGCAAGGTTATTTTCTTCAATGGATGCATTTAAAACATAGAACCCGACTGAGCCTCCAGCCGCTGGAACTATATCCGACGATAGCTGAAAATTGGCTGCACCTGGCAGTTCAAACTCTAAGCTCCACTTTGACCTTCTACCCTCATCGAAACCATAGACATAGCCCATCTTGGAGCTCAAGTTTGCTCCGTACACTACCACTTCTTCATTACTACTAAATGGTATACCAATGGTGTAAAATTCCGTCTCTGGCGCCTCCTGTTCAAAGAGTGGTATTCTCATTTCGGGCTCGCCTTCCACCCAAACCAGCCCCCAACGATTCCTTTCTTTCCAATATTCAGCCGCACTGCCCATTAGATTTTTTTGTCTCCCTGCCCATATCTTCATATCCGCTACATACTTAGATGCAGTTCCGTATTTTTGAAAAAAACTATCGATGTAATCAGGGTAAAACTTTTTTGCCTCGGTAAGGTCTTCTACAATAATTGACTGAACCGTTGAATTCATTATTTCGGCCTCTTCTGAAGCGCCTTGGAAGATTTCTAATTGAGCTCCAACCATGCTCGAATCCTGGAGTGCCTCGTTGATAGAGAGATCAATCATCTTCATGATTCGCACCTCAGAAGCCTCCACCAACAACAAGCTTTTGACCACTCCTTCAGGATCATACTTGTCGAAAAGCGTTAGTAACTCCTGCGAAAGTGTGTCTACCTCAACATCAATACTTTTCTTTACCTGCGCCTTCTTTTCACGAATGGTCGTGGAATAGTTGCTCGCCATGGCTTTAAGAATCCCGACAGGTCCATTGATCTCAGAACTGGTTGAGCTTGCCCAACCCTCATAATCCCACAGCTCGAGGGTCCCGTTGCTAAGATCTGAACTAGCTGTTCCATCTGTACCAAAGGCTTCAATTTTCTTTACCACGATTTCTCCAGCATACTTCTCAGTTCCGAGGCTCGTAGCAGTACTTTTTACATCTTCCGCCATTTTCATAACTACAGAACCATCACTTTTGATCTCCTGCAACAGGGTCATTGCATCCGTATCCGCTCCGAGTAGCAAATTATTATAATCGTTGTAGTTGGAGGAGAGTTGCTTGTATTTCTCCTGCACATCCTGATTTCCTTTTTCGACGGCTTCTACCTTCTTGTTTAAATCACGAGCATTTGACATTCTCTGCTCGATCACCTCAACTTTCTTCTCTATATCAAGGTGTACGTCTGATTCTTTAATTCCAAATTGACCTGTCCGAAGATCTCTTCTAAAAAATGACTGATAAAACTCATCATTCTTCTTTAGCTCTTTTTCCGTTATTAAGCTTTTTGCTTTTTCCAAAAAGAAGACCGCCGAATCTCCTGCACTAAACAAGGCAACCGTATCTTTTGCGGCATCCAACTTGTTAAATCTATCTTCCATCATAAGCCCAACCTGCAAGTTTGCATTTGCTGCATCAGCATTCTTGGGATCAGCTAAAAATGCTTTAAGCTGTGGTTCTCCTTGCTCCCAATTTTTAGCATTTAGGGTCGGGAAGATATCTTTGTACTTGATTTTTTGGGCGAAGCCTGTACCAACAGTTACAAGAATTAATACGATAGCTAGTGTACTATTTTTCATCTTTGACTAAGGTTTAAACCACGAATTTATAGAAATACTAAGAGGGATTATAATAATAGCGTGATTGTCTAACGACAGGTAAGATGAATCATTTTCCATTTTTCTATGTATAAGTATCTGGATGAGTAACAAAGTCAAGAAAGAGATTCGTGAGTGGATCATACTAATAACCGTAGGTAGCTTTATTTACCTGATGGGGTGGCACACGGTGATCGCCAGCAAACTTCAGCAAGCAGTGCTGGCAACTGGGATTATTAGTCCGTCTGAGCTGAAAGAAGAACGATTTGCTTCATATGAATTTGTCCTGGAGAATGTTGATGGGCAGCGCGTGCATTTTGCAGATTTCAAGGAAAAGGCAGTCTTTATGAATTTCTGGGCGACATGGTGCGCTCCTTGTGTGGCAGAGATGCCCGACATTCATGACTTGTACAAAGAGGTTGGCGATGGAGTAAGTTTTGTAATGATTTCTGTTGATCAGGATGAAAGCAAAGCCAAAAAATTCATAAAAGACAAGGAATTTGATTTCCCTATCTACTTCTTAAGGTCGGGACTTCCGAAAGGCTACAATACTCGATCAATTCCTACGACCTACCTCATTGATAAAAACGGAAAGATCAGAGTAGAAAATAGTGGGATGGCAAAGTATAATACTTCGTCATTCAAGGAATTGTTGATGGACTCAAAATAGCAAAGTCTATTTTGGATGTAGGAGTTTCTGCGTAACTCCCAGTGTTGTGGCCAGTCTGTATAAAATCCGAGCACCAACATTTGCATCCCAAGCAGCACCACCAACCTCACAAAGGTCAAACCCGATTACTTTCTTACCAGATTTAGATAATTGATTTAGAAGGAAAACAACCTCGTTGAATGTCAATCCGCCAGGCACTGGCGTACCAGTGTTAGGACATAGCGATGGATCCAGCCCATCAATATCAAAGCTGATGTACACATTATCCGATAGGGTCTTTATGATCTGCTCAACCTGCGGTTTCCAGGTAACTCCATTAACGTTCTCCTCAAATAGAGCTTCATCCCGAAAAACATGAATCGGTTTAGTAGTAGACTCAACATAATTCTCCTCCTCTTCGCAATAATCTCGAATGCCAACTTGAGTCAGAGACTCCACCCCTTCGCATTGCAAGGCATTGTGCATGATCGAGGCATGAGAAAATGTGAAGCCCTCGTAAGCGCTTCTAAGATCCATATGCGCATCGATTTGTAGAATACTAAATTGGTCACGGCCAGAAAGTGCTTTGATCAAACCTAGTGGGGAGGAATGATCACCTCCAACGACGCCTACCATTTTTCCCTGATCCAACCACTCATTGCATTGCTGCTCTACTTGACTGTGAACTTTGCTACAAAACTCATTGACTTCAGGCAAAAGGCTTGCATTCTCAGAAGCCGCAATCCCAGATTCAAGATCCTCTATGATTTTTTTGGCCATGCTGCGATAGTTGATATTATCCTCGCTGGTGATAAATCGCTCCGCAAATCCCATTTTCATTTCCCATGGCTTTTTTATGCTTGGCAGAGACAAATCCAATTGAGATGACTCATCCAACACCACTCCTGGAGATTCAGCAGTTCCCTCACCATACGATACGGTCACGTCGAGGTTAACTGGAAGCAAAATCAAGTTGGATTCTGATAATGAATAAGGAAGGCCAAACAAGCTTCCCTTTTTTCCAACATCACTTGGATTGTACATTAATGATTTGGATGGTAGTAGGAGACAAATTTACCAGAGCCTTGAGAAATTTCGCTCCAAACTTCATCAAAAGTGATCGTTAGAAGACCGCATGGTTCCATTCCTGCAAAAGCATTACCAGTTAGATATTCTCCGAAGAACGAAATTGTTGGATTGTGTCCTATCAGCAACGCGGATCTCACGGACCCATCAAATTCGTTGAGAATCTGAAGTAATTCACGAACTGACGCTTCGTAAACCTTTTCGTCGTACGTGATCACCTGCTCGCTAATTCCTAGTTCTTCTGTCAGGTTGATAGCTGTATCCTCTGCTCTGAGTGCATCACTACTAACAATTAGATCTGGGCTAAAATCATTTTCTCCCAGTTTTCTACCGAGTGCCCTCACCGTAGTCAAACCCTCCATTGTCAATCCACGACTAGAGTCACTACCGTCGCCAGGTAGCTCAGCATAGGAATGTCTTAGAAGGTACAGGCTTCGCTTCATAATTTAGGTTGGTGACAAATAAAATTAGGCCTTAAAGAATCTCGCTCCAATCTTTCGTAAAAAAAGTTTTTTATAAACTCATTGTCTTCTGATTTGAAAAGTGGTGTTATGTTTACGCCGAAACCGCAAAGCATGAGTAAAAACCTGGTAATCGTAGAGTCGCCGGCAAAGGCAAAAACAATAGAGGGATATCTTGGGAAGGATTATCAGGTCAAGTCTTCGTATGGGCATGTGAGAGACCTCCCAAAAGATGACTCAGCCATCGACATTGAAAATGGGTTTGCTCCAACCTACGAGATTTCTAAAGATAAAAAAGACGTTATCAAGGAACTCAAAAAGCTGGCCAAGGATGCAGAGATGATCTATCTGGCATCGGATGATGACCGTGAGGGAGAGGCTATTTCCTGGCATTTATCAGAGGCACTTGAACTAACAGAAGCAAAAACCAGGAGAATCGTTTTTCGCGAGATCACGAAAAATGCCATTCAAAATGCTATCCAAAGTCCACGTGGAATTGACATCGATTTGGTCAATGCGCAGCAAGCCAGAAGAATATTGGACAGACTCGTTGGTTTTGAGTTATCCCCTATTCTTTGGAAAAAGATAAAAGGTGGTCTGTCCGCTGGACGTGTCCAATCCGTCGCAGTAAGACTAGTAGTTGAGCGCGAAAGGGAGATTGGAAAGTTTACCCCAGAGTCTTCATTCAAAGTAACTGCGTTTTTCAATTTGGACGGAGGCAAGACGCTGAAGGCCGAACTTCCTAAAAAATACGCTTCAGAAACAGATGCAATGTCGTTTCTAGAAAAGTGCAAAGTGGCCGATTTCTCCATCGAGAATCTTGAAACCAAGCCAGCCAAAAAGTCACCAGCGCCTCCATTTACAACTTCTACCTTGCAGCAGGAAGCAAGTAGGAAAATTGGGTACTCTGTTTCCCGTACCATGCAGGTTGCTCAAAAGCTCTACGAGGCTGGGAAGATTAGCTATATGAGAACGGATTCCTTGAATTTGTCAGAGGAGGCAATGCAGGGTGCTGCTCAGGCAATCACAGCAAGCTACGGAGAAGATTACTCCAACAGAAGAACTTTCAAGACCAAGAACAAAAGTGCGCAGGAGGCTCACGAAGCAATTAGACCAACGAATTTTGGACTAAAGAATGCTGGCATGGGTGATGCGGAAAACAGACTGTATGATCTAATATGGAAGCGAGCCATTGCTTCTCAGATGTCAGATGCACAACTGGAAAAAACCACAGCTACCATTGGTATTTCTACTACAGACGAAAAATTGGTTGCAAAAGGTGAAGTGATAAAATTCGAAGGATTCTTGAAGGTTTACATTGAATCCACGGATGAGGAATCGGATGAGGAAAACGAGAGCATGCTCCCTCCACTTACCATAGGTCAAACATTGGAGCTAAGGGATATGATGGGAAAGGAAGGCTTCACAAGACATCCTGCACGATATACTGAAGCTAGTCTCGTGAAAAAATTAGAAGAAATGGGAATAGGCAGACCTTCGACCTATGCTCCAACCATTTCTACCATCCAAAAAAGGTTATACGTGGAGAAGGAGGAACGTGAAGGACACGAACGAATCTCCATAGAATGCATGCTAAAGGGTGGGCAGATAGAAAGAAACGAAGCTGTGGAGATGACAGGAGCGGAAAAGAACAAACTCTTCCCCACCAACACGGCGATGGTCGTAAATGACTTTCTTGTAGATCATTTCCCTAATGTTGTAGACTATCATTTCACCGCAGATGTAGAGCAACAATTTGATGATATCGCTCATGGCAAGACGGAATGGAACAAAATGATCGACTCGTTCTACGGTGGTTTTCATGCTACGGTGGAAAAATCTGCCGACCTGGATCGCTCGACGATCAATCAGGCTCGCGAAGTAGGGCTTGATCCAAAGAGTGGCAAAATGATCTACGCCAAGCATGGGAAGTATGGAGCATATGTGCAGATTGGAGAACTCATCGAGGGTGAAGAAAAACCACAATACGCTAGTCTTAGACATGGACAATTCCTTGATAATGTGACATTAGAAGATGCTATAGAGCTGTTCAAACTTCCACGTGAAGTTGGATTGTTTGAAGAAAAGCCCATGGTAGCAGCAATTGGAAGGTTTGGCCCTTACATCCGTCATGATGGGAAATTTGTTTCCATCAAAAAGGAACAAGATCCACATACAATCACAGAAGATGAAGCTGTCCAATTGATTCTAGACAAGCGGGAGTCAGACGCAAACAAACTCATCAAGGTTTTTGACGAAGATGAAGAGGTATCCGTACTGAACGGACGATGGGGACCGTACATCAAGTTTGGTAAGAAGAATGTGAAGATCCCAAAAGACATGGTTCCCGAGGAACTGACCTTCGAACAATGCAAGGAACTCGCAGACAAGACTCCGGAGAAAAAAGGACGTGGTGGTCGAAAAGCACCTGCTAAGAAGAAGTAGTTCCCGTTTCAATCTCAGATTTACTCAAGTGAAAGTGGCGGTAAACCCTTGCCATGTGATTTCTACTCTTGAGTAAACTTGAACATCCAGCGACAAGCAAACTGCACACTTCTTGACTAGATTAGGTAACTTTCTTGGAATTCAGAAAAACCTAACCGTCATGAGAATTCCAAGAACTTTACTATTTCTGCTCCTACAGTCAATGCTGATTACTCAATCAGTTGGGCAGACACAATCCTCGAAACTAGATGCCATGATCCAGCAAGGGGTTAAGGATTGGAACATACCTGGACTTGCTGCGATTGTCGTTCACAAAGGAGAAGTCGTTTTTCAAAAAACATATGGAGTTAAGGACATCGATTCCGAAGACCCTATTGATGAAAATACACTTTTCAACATGGGCTCAACGACAAAAGCCATTGTTGCATTATCCATCGGAATGCTGGTGGATCAAGGCAAAGTTCAGTGGGATGATAAAGTTCGTGATCACCTGCCATGGTTCCGGCTTTCCGACCCATACATAACTGCAGATGCAAGAGTTAAAGATTTACTAACTCACAATTTAGGCTCTGGAAATGCTGATTTCCTTTGGCTACTAGATAGTATGTCGACGAGAGAAACGCTTGAAAAATTCCAGCTTTCCGAAAGAAGCTACCCATTGAGAGGCGGTTTTATTTATCAAAACCTTATGTATGCCATCGCTGGTGAACTGATTGAAGCAGTCAGTGGAGAGCATTGGACCACCTTCGTTCAGAAGAATGTATTTGATCCCTTAGAAATGAATAGAACACAGGCCAAGGCAGTTGACATTTTCGAAGCTGGCAACTATGCTATACCACATCACGATGACCCTGATGAAGGCTTAGTGAAAGTGAGGCACACACTAGACGATCAAATTGGGGCGGCTGGGATGATTTGGTCAAGTGCTGCAGATATGAGCAACTATCTGAAATTTTTGGAGGCTGGTGGTGTTTTCAACGGAGACACTTTGATTAGTCAGGCAACATTCTCCTACTTATTCGAACCCCATTCATTTGTAACAAAAAGTAGTTTCTATCCTACACAGCAGCTGACGAATCCTAACTGGACAACGTATGGGCTTGGCTGGTTTCAACACGATTACCGGGGTAGCAAGCTGGATTTTCATACTGGTAGCATTACTGGCCTGGTCGCCATGGCTGGGATTATGCACGACAAAGATCTGGCGGTATACGTTTTTTCCAACCTCGACCACGCGGAACTTAGACATTCAATTCTATACAAAGCGATCGATCTATATGCTTTTGACGATGACTCGCGAAATTGGCATACCGAAATCTTCGAGCTTTATTCGAGCTTAAAAGAAAGCGCAAAGGAAGCCACTAAAAAGAGAGATGAATCCCGAGTGGCCAATACCTCCCCCACGTTGAACTTAGATGAGTACATCGGAAACTACACTCACAAGATGTATGGAACAGCAGTTGTAAGCATGGATAAGGGCCAACTAAAACTCGTTTTTAACGATCATCTTACACACACCCTTTCACATTGGAATTACGATACATTTATGACTAACAAAGAGCCCGACTGGCGCTGGGAACTGTTGGTTAAATTCAATGTAAGTAGCAAAGGGGAAATCGAAGAACTAAAAGTGTTGGGGGAAACTTTCACCAAGACTGAATAAATTAAAATTGACCTAAGTATAAAAGTCACTTAATCTCGATACTATGAAACTTAACCTAAGCATTTACCTCTCCATCTTAGTTATTTTTAGCTGCGCTCCAAAAGATTCCTACGACTTGATTATCCGCAATGGACAACTCGTTGATGGATCCGGGGAAACCCCCTACGTTGGAGACATTGCGATAAACGGGGACACCATATCAGCAATTGGCGACCTTAGTAAAGCAAAAGCAACTAGCGAAATAGATGCAACTGGGTTAGCTGTGGCACCTGGATTTATAAATATGCTCAGTTGGTCAACGGAATCCTTAATTGTTGATGGCAACTCCGAAAGTGATATCAGACAAGGTGTGACGTTAGAAGTCATGGGTGAAGGCTGGTCCATGGGACCCTGGAACGATGAAATGAAAGCAGAACAACTGGCTTTCCAAAAGGACGTGACTTATGATATCGAATGGACCACATTGGGTGAATATCTATCCTACCTTGAAAATCGCGGCATCTCAACAAATGTGGCCTCTTTTGTTGGCGCTACCACTCTGAGAATACATGAACTGAAAGAAGAAGATAGAGCTCCGACAGGTGAGGAGTTGGATCGAATGAAACAATTGGCCAGGACAGCAATGGAAGAGGGTGCGATGGGCATTGGTTCCTCCCTCATTTATGCCCCTGCATTTTATGCAGAAACAGATGAACTAATCGAGCTGTGTAAGGTAGCGTCCGAATATGGAGGCATGTACATTTCGCACATGCGCTCAGAAGGAGATAATTGGCTGGAAGCGATCGATGAATTGATAACCATTGCAAGCCAAGCCAACGTGCCTGCCGAAATTTACCACCTCAAGGCTGGAGGAAAACACAATTGGCACAAATATGAAGCGGCCATCCAAAAAATTGACTCTGCAAGAGCTATAGGTCTTGCCATTTCAACGGACATGTATAACTACACTGCCGGAGCCACTGGTTTGGACGCCTCCATGCCACCATGGGTGCAAGAAGGCGGATATGGTGCCTGGGCGCAGCGACTCCAAGATCCGAAAATTCGCGCGCGTGTTGAAAGGGAAATGAAAGCAATCGGAGATGGTTGGGAAAACCTCTATTTCGCTGCTGGAACTCCAGAAAATCTAATCTTGAACGGTTTCAGAAATGACACACTCAGATATCTAACAGGCAAAACCTTGGGTGAAGTCGCCCGAATGAGAGGCACATCTCCTGAAATAACAGCAATGGATTTGGTCGTCCAGGATAGCAGTCGAGTTGGCACTGTGTATTTCCTAATGTCAGAGGACATCGTGAAACAACAGATTGCACTTCCATACATGAGTTTTGGTTCTGACGCCGCTTCCATGGCTCCTGTAAAGCCATTTACCAATTCGAATCCGCACCCTCGATCCTATGGGAATTTTGCAAGACTTTTGGGTAAGTATGTCAGGGAAGAGCAAATCATTAGCCTTGAAGAAGCGGTCTACAAGCTAACCTCCTTGTCAGCCTCCAAATTGAAAGTAAAAAAACGCGGGATGCTGAAGGTTGGCAATTATGCTGATGTTGTGGTCTTCGATGCGAGCAAAATCATAGACAAGGCAACATTCGAAGATCCGCACCAATTTGCGGAAGGCATGATACATGTTTTCGTAAATGGCACACAAGTGCTAAACGAGGGTGAACACACCAATGCCAATCCTGGGAGATTTGTGCGAGGTCCTGGATGGACTGGAAACCAGAACTAGACAGCCATATCAAAATCTTAAGAACAAAGTCTTAATTTATGAACAAATTATTCTTCACCTTCCTACTCTTTACTATCACTGCTTCTTGTCAACAGAGTAGTATCCCAACTTCCATCCCTTGTACATTTATTGAGGGCTTGGATTCAACAGATGAGCTCCGATGCGGCGCAATTCTGGTGCCTGAAAATCACGATAGCCCAGCTGGTAAAAAAATAGAAATTACTTATGTGGTAGTTCAGTCCAAAGACACTGAAACTAGAGAATCCCCTATGATCTATCTCTCGGGTGGGCCTGGTGGTTCTTCCATTTCGTCTGGGAGAATCAATAACTGGTTAAATTCTCCCCTAAGAGAAAAAAGAGACATCATTCTCCTTGATCAAAGAGGCATTGGCTACTCGTCTGCATTGCCAAATATCAACGAAGAGATCTATGACATTTTCGGAAAAAATATCAACGAAGATGAAGAACTAGCTATGATGCAGGAGTTAGTCTCATCCTACAGAGCAAAATGTGAAGCGGAGAATATCCAACTTCAGCATTACAATTCATTCCAGAACGCTAAGGATGTTGGCATGTTGATGAAGCATCTAGCGTATGGCAAATACAATATATATGGAGTGTCGTATGGCACTCGCCTTGCAAGAGTTGTTCAGGAATTTTATCCAGACTTGCTCAATTCAGTAATTCTGAATTCACCGAACCCCATCAAAGGGGACTTTCTAATTGACAGGATCAAAAGCTATTCCCTAGCGCTGAGGAGAGTCTTTGATTACTGCAAAAACAATTCGGAATGTAATTCAGCGTATCCAGCATTGCAGGATGAGTATCTCAAAACAATCAATTCCCTCAAGGAAGCGCCGCTTGAGTTGGAAATTGGCGGAATTCCATATTTCGTGAATGCACAAGATGGTGTCTATTTTATCCGACGAAAATTATATGCTAACGATTCAAGGTCAGGAGTACCATCGCTGATAAGAGAACTTCAGAATGGAGGTGGACCAATTCTCACAGGTATCATCCAGAATGAATTTGGCCCAGGTTATAATTATCCAATGTGGTTATCTGTGGAGCGGCATGAAATGTTCAACCCAGAAAACACGCAAGAGGTCATTGATGCTACTTACAAGGCTTTACCCCTTCTTCCAGCAAAGTTGGCACTCTTTACTCCCAGCTATCTGGCAATGAAGGATCTTCACGGTGCAACCCTTTCAGAAGAAATGAAGGATTTTAAGAACTCATCCGTTCCAACAATGATCACCGTGAATCAATTTGATCCTGTTACACCGCCAGAAAATGGTAAAATTATGATGGAGCGCCTTTCGAACGGTCTATTATTTATCATGGATGAAGGTGGTCATGGTGGTGGTGATGTTGAGTGCAGAAACAAGGTCATGACTGCTTTTATGGACGATCCGAAAGCCAAACTCGATACCTCTTGTCTCAATTTATATGAGGAGTAAGTAGATCAGGTTAGATAACGAAGATCGTTTCACGATTACTAAAAACCGAAAATATGACTGCAAAGCAAGAGAAACTGCACAAAACCTGTAGTAAGGATTTTTGATGAATATCCAGACAAAAAGACTGTCCATTAAAGAGGCTATACTTGAGGACAGTTCCTTCATTTTTGAACTGCTAAACAGCCCAAACTGGATAAGGCACATTGGTGATCGTGGTATTAAAACTATGGAAGACGCTGCGGGATACATCAAAAACAGTTTGATCGACAGTTACGCTACACTGGGATTTGGATTGTATAAAGTAGCTCTAAGGGAAGATGATGCACCGATTGGAATCTCTGGATTTCTAAAGCGAGACTATTTAGAGCACCCAGACATTGGATTTGCTACACTTCCCAAGTACGAAGGACAAGGATATTCATTTGAAGCTGCTAGTGCATTGATGGATTATGGTTCAAACGAACTAGGGCTAAAAGTGGTTTATGCAATTACCTCTGAGGGTAACCTGGGATCACGGAAATTACTTAGCAAACTTGGCTTGCAGGAAAAGGGCACTATAAGTCCTAGCGAAACCGAAAAGGAACTTCTCTTATACTCAAATGAGATTGAAGGACAGTCCGACTAAACCTGGTTGTTTAGCATTACAGGCATCACTAGCATTAGGATATCTTCCTCATCGTCTTTGTCGTTTGGAGTGACGATACCCGCCTTGTTTGGAGCACTTAGTTTAAGTGTGATTTCGTCAGAATCAATGTTTCCTAGCATTTCCACAAGAAACTTCGCGTTGAAACCAATTTCGATGTCTTCCCCGTCATGCTCACAAGCCAAACGCTCGTTCGCTTCATTAGAGAAGTCAAGATCTTCAGCAGAAACCATCAATTCGCTGCCCGTTACTTTGAGTCGTACCTGATGCGTGGTTTTGTTTGCATAAATAGCAATACGCTTAAGTGAGCTTAAAAGCTCATCCTTCTTAATTATTACGGCATTGGTGTTATCTAACGGAATCACGTTCTCATAATCAGGGAATCGCTCATCAATCAACCGGCAAATCATCTTCACATTGTTGAAGTTGAAAAACGCATTTGATGTGTTGAACTCCAAGTTCACGTTGGTCACTTCCGATGGCAATGTCGCCTTCAATAGCGTCAGAGCCTTTCGAGGAACGATCATCGAGTGGCTCATGTCTGCAGCAACATCCACCCTTCTATATCTGATCAGGCGGTGGCTATCGGTGGCGACGAATGTTGTGTTGGTATCATCGAGTTTGATATACACACCTGTCATTGCAGGTCTTAGCTCATCATTCGATGTAGCGAAAATTGTGTTGTTGATTGCTCTACCTAATACCTCAGAGGAAATATTGACAGTGTATCCGTCTGAAACCGTTGGTATTTTCGGAAAATCTGTAGCATTCTCTCCTGCCAGTTTGTATCGTCCATTATCAGAATTGATCTCAATGCTATAGGTATTGCTGTCAATCGAGAATGTAACAGGCTGCTCTGGAAGGTTTCTTAATGTCTCCAATAAAATCTTAGCAGGAATAGCAATGCTTCCATCTTCTTTCGCTTCTACCTGAAGTTCAGTGATCATACTTGTTTGCAAATCAGAAGCAGTCACCGTAAGGTTGCCCTCGCTAATTTCAAATAGAAAGTTTTCCAAAATCGGCACAACTGGATTTGTGGTGATCACACCATTGATGTCAGAAAGTTGCTTAAGTAGATATGATGAGGATACAATGAATTTCATAGAAGTTCTTTTACGTTTTTGAGAATCAACCTCTCAATCGGGACGCAAATTTAATGACAAAAACGGGATATTACTAGGCGATTTAATTAGCCCTGAAATCTTCCTTAAACTTCAGCAAGGTCTGGATTCTCCTACGATCAAATACCATCATAACTTCATTGTTTTTGGTCACCAACTGGTATGTCTGGCCTTCCAAATTCGGGTAAATGCTAAAGGTTGTTGCGGTATCAATCTGGATATCATCGATAGTCAGAATAGCCAAAGGAGTTGAATTCACCAAGCTGTCCAAATCAGGAAATCTACCCTTCGAAATCATTTCATTTGCCTGCAAGAGCTGAAACTGATTCAAATAATCAACAACACCCGAACTGTCGATGGCTGAGATGCCATCCACCTCAAAGAATTGATTTACAAAGCGGATCGTGAGTTCTTGCCCTTGAGAAGTAAGGTTCAGTCTCTGAATCGTACGCCAACTTCCATCAAACACAATTCTACTTCTCCACTGATCCTCTGTTAGTTGAAATATATTGACCACATTGTCCCGATAACCGGGAACTTCAACCTGATAGGTAGAGCCATCCTGGATAAAATACGAGCTAGTTCCAAGTGCATCCAAAGCAAAATCAAACGTCGCTACCTCTCCGCTGCTCAGCTCAATGACTACATTTCCAGAAGGTGGCTCATCCAACGACCCAACCGCTCTTTTCACCTTCACTTGATTAAGAATTGAAAACAGTACTTGTAGGAAATTTTGATCGGCTTCAAAGGCACTATTCAATTTCCAAGTCGGCCCTTCCTTTATCAGTTCAATTCTTTCATCCCTCCTTGAAATAAGCACAGCATTAATCTCATTGATGTTTTCAATAACAAACAATTCATCATCAAACGATGCGCTCTTTTGGAATCCATCGGTAAATACCAAAACAAGATTCCCAATCAGGAGTATGATCACAACAATGATGTATTTGACCGTTTTACTCATGTCAGTTGGCGAATTTTCTTTTTCTCAAATACCATTTCACCCCCCCTGCAATAAGAATCAAAACAATTGGCAGAGTAAGATTTATAAGCTGCCACATGGTTCGGTCTTGCTTCACTTTTACTCTATCAAGTGGACGTACTTTCACTTCTCTTGACCTAGTCTCAATCAGACCTGAATCATCAACCATGAAGTCAAGGATATTTAAAACAAGTTGCTCATTTGCATAAGTTGTTTTTGTATAACCCTCAACACCTAAAGCCAATGGCTCGTTGCTCTCAGGATCAAAGTCATTGATAATCATATCGCCGTCAGCAAAAACGATTACTTTCCCATCATCTGATTTGTCCATAAATGCTGATTTGGTAAAACCTCTAGGGACGATTCGGTTCGCATATAGTGACGTGAATTTTCCTTCAAGCAAATACGCAATATTTTGCACACCTCCATTAAATCGCTCTGGCTTCAATTCGTCCTCAAGATCACTCAATGCAACCCTGACAGGCGGGCTCAAAACCTTAGAATACTCTGTTGTTGACGCAAGTGGCGTCTTCTTCACTCCAGCAGCCTTAACGGTATCGATTGTTGAAGTAAAACGAGTGAGAATTGCATCCAAATTTCGCACGCTCGGATGTTTAGAGTAGTTGGTAATCAAAGGGAAAAATGGCCATGTTAGCATCTGAATTTGCGGCTGGCCTCCTATGTTCCCCCTCACTACAGGCATCTCACCACTATTTATGTCTAGGACAAAATTTCTATTCACTCGCACTCCGTACTTGAAGAGAAGATCCTCCAAATTCGTTTCGTAAGGAATTGCAACGGTGCCTCCTTCATCAAAAGCGCTGTTTATATCGACACTTAGCGCGTCGAGAAAGAAGATTAAGCTACCTCCTCGCATCAGATATTGGTCGAGCAAGTACTTTTCTTCCTCAGTAAATTTTTCTCTTGGTTTCGCAATGACAACTGCATCATAACCTAACAGGTCTTTGCGACCCTCAAGTCGAACGTCGAATAGATCGTATTTACTAAGAATAGCATTCTTGAAGCCAGCCAAAAGCTCCGCTTCTGGCACGCCATGACCAGTCACAAATCCCACCTTTTTTATACCCCCTTCTCCCAATTGCGATATTGCCGAGGCTAGTTCATACTCCAGCCCCTCGATTGCCTGGTTCAGGTACTCTTCTTGGCCTGAAGCTCGATTCCCCTTCATCAAATTGACTGGAATTTCTTGCATACCTTGGGAAACCAACGCGGCTGGGAAAATGATTTTCTGAAGATTATTGCCTTCCTGACGGAAATTGAGATTCGTTGGCTGTAGCCCCTTTTCCATCAGTGATTGGAAAAATTGATTTCTTGCTTGTGTCGATTGCGCCTGAGTTGGATCGGTGAATTTGTATTGTATTCTATCTCCCGATTCTTCACCAAATTGCTCCAGCATTTCCTGAATAGAATTGCTAAATCTTTTGAAGTTTGGCGGAAGATCTCCCGCTAGATACACTTCAAAAAAGACGTCCTCATCGAGATTTTTCAAGAGAGCTTTTGTCGCGTTCGAAATCGTATATCTCTTTTCTTCGGTTAAGTCGATTCGTACATTTGATCTATCTGCTAATTGGTTTATCAGCCAAACAGACAGTAGCACAATCAAAGACTGAAGGATGGTATGTATTCGCTGCTCACTCATCCCTTCTGTAGATTTAGAATTATCTTAGTTAGATAAAGGAAGAGGGCGCTGACAGAAAGCAAGTAAATAACATCACTGAAGTCAATAAGGCCTTTGCTTAATACTTCGTAGTGTGCCAGAATTCCGATCTCCTTTACAAAAGCTGAAGTCTCAGACCAGATATTGATACTTGCAAGAGATTCAAACCCCGCATAGAAAAAGAAGCATAAAAAAGCTGCCAGAATAAAAGAGACAATTTGATTTCCCGTCAAGGCAGATGACATGATGCCAATTGCCGTAAAGATTCCCCCCAGAAGAATCAGGCCGATGTAAGATCCTGCGATTCCAGCTGTATCAATGTTGCCCACTGGATTCCCCAGGTATGAAAGTGAGAAATAGTAAACCAGTGTTGGTAAAATCGAGAACACGACTAGCAGAAAACCAGCGAAAAATTTACCCGCTATAATATCCATTTCCTTAAATGGAAGCGTGTACAAAAGCTCAATGGTGCCATTTCGCTTCTCCTCTGCAAACGACTTCATCGTAATGGCTGGAACTAAAAACATGAAGACATATGGAGCGAGGGAAAAAACCGTTTCCATACTAGAATATCCATAGTCCAGGACATTGGTCTCGGGAAATACCCACATCAGGAGCCCAATACCGATAAGGAAAATCCCGATTACCACGTAGGCAATAAGAGAATCTAAAAATTCGTGTATTTCCTTTTTAAGTATGGAGATCATTGGTTTGAAGTCATTCTGATTTTTAAAAACACCCCTGTGATCCCCTCAAGTCTGCCTGTATACTTTCGGCTGCCAGGGGGACAATCGTTCTGATCCAGAATTATTTCAACAGAACCAATTCCTCCCTTGAGGCGGTCCGACGATTCGGGGGTTAGGTGGGTGTTTGTGTTTCCGCTACTTCTCATCCTTCGTTAAATCCTGAAATACGCTTTCCAATGACTGCTCGTTCTTGGAAATATTGATTAGCGGTAATGCTTTGTCTCCAGCAACTTTCATGATCACCTTTCGTGGGTCGCCATCTCCGCTTATGTTGTATTGGTTGCTTCCAGTAAATTCAATTTTCAAACCTTCCTTGGAAAACAACTTGATGTCAATTTCTTCTTCAAACTCAACCGTATAAGACTGAGTATCTGTTTGATCTTTTTTCAAGTTTTGAACCTGATCATCTGCAACAATTTTTCCCTTGTCAATGATCACCACCTTGTCGCAAAGTGCTTCCACCTCTTGCATTATGTGCGTTGACAGAATTACCGTCTTCTCCTGACTTGCAGATTTGATTACATCTCGGATCTCGACTAGCTGATTTGGATCTAGTCCACTTGTTGGTTCATCCAAAATCAACACGTCAGGATCATGTATTAGGGACTGAGCAAGTCCCACCCGTTGACGATAACCCTTTGAAAGTGCTCTGATTTTCTTGGATTGCTCACGCTGCAGTCCACACAAGTCAACCATTTCTTCAATTCTCTTCTTGACTCCTCCCATTTGGTATGCTCCGGCTACAAATTCCAGATATTGCTTGACGTACATATCCAAATACAAAGGATTGTGTTCTGGTAGATATCCAGTAATCTTTTTGACTTTCAACGGCTCTTTGGTAACATCAATTCCATTCACCAAAATGCCTCCAGCAGTAGCGGATACATATCCAGTTGCGATCTTCATTGTGGTGGATTTACCAGCTCCGTTGGGGCCCAGAAATCCAGTCACAGCACCTTTTGGAGCCTCAAAGGAAACTTGGTCTAGCGCCCTTTGTGTACCGTAAATTTTGGTTAGATTATCAACTACAACTGACATTGAATTTCTTCGGCCTTCTTTTGGTTTAAGAATAGTGCTTTTCTTTGCACTCGTCCAATTGGATTCCAGAAACGCAATATTCGTTTAATTATTTTTAAAAATCACAAATGATCACAATCGTCTGCGGCACAAATCGTAAAGACTCTATCACACTAAAAGTGGTCACTTTTTACAAGGAAATCCTGAAATCAAAAGGTCAGCAAACCAGTATCATCAACCTGGAAGATCTGCCTGATGATTTCATAAAATCAGCGCTCTATGAGAATACGGGAATGAACGACGATTTCAACAAGTTTCAGGAGAAGGTAGATACGTGTGAAAAGTTCGTTTTTGTAACTCCTGAGTACAATGGATCCTTTCCTGGAGTTCTAAAAGCATTCATTGACGGAATGCGATTTCCAGGCACTTTCGAAGGGAAAAAATGTGCGCTTGTTGGACTATCCGCGGGAACACAGGGAGCTGCTCTCGCGATGAGTCATTTAACGGATATTTTCAATTACCTTGGAATGAACGTGCTGGCCAACAAACCCCGACTACCCCTTTTGGATACCAAAATGAATGGAGATCGGATCATTGATTCCGAATATATTCAGCTCTTAGAGGAACAAGCAGAGCAGTTAATTGGTTTTTAACTCATGGTAAAACAAACGTTATATGCACACATGGTAGATATGGGCGGAATTCCCGTTCGCCAACCACTACCAACCGCCAACATCGAGCAGATAGATCCTTTTCTGCTTCTACACCATCATATTGGAAATTTCAAAGAAAATACAGACGCTAAAAACGTAGGTGTAGGCCCACACCCGCATAGAGGGTTTTCTCCTGTCACTTTTATCTATCAAGGAGATGTACACCACCGAGATTCCAGAAACAACAGTAGTGTGGTAAAGGCAGGAGGCGTACAATGGATGAATGCTGGAATGGGAATTATCCATAGCGAACGACCCTCTGGCGAATTGACGTCTAAAGGTGGGACACAGGAAATCATACAACTTTGGATCAATACTCCTCAGTCTGGGAAAATGAATCAGCCTGAATATCAGGCATTTCAAAATGATGATCTGCCTAAGATTTCACAAGAACTCTCCGTTGTCGCTGGCCAGCAAAATGAAATATCGGGCCCTGCTAGGTCGGAAATGCCAATTGCTGCAGTAATGGGTACAATCAAAGCAGGTGAGAAAATCACGTTGAATTCACCATACCAACACTCCATGCTCTACGTTCTCGATAGAGCAGTCAAAGTTGAAGGTCATGGATTGGTGGAGCAGCATAATTTAGTAGTATTGGAAGAGGACACAAGCGAAATCAGTTTGGAAGCAGAAGCAGATACCAAAATATTGTTCCTTTCCGCTGATCCTTTAAATGAATCCCTGGCTACCTACGGTCCGTTTGTTATGAATTCGCAATCAGAAATAATGCAAGCCATGCGCGACTATCAAATGGGAAAAATGGGTGTGCTAATAGAAGAATTTTAATGAACACAGAAAATATCCTAAAGCTCTTTGGCTACTACAAATCACTAGGAGAACGAACGTTTGCCGTTCTGTCCGATGAGGAGCTACATCTTGAGCCTGCCACAGATGCAAACAGTATTTCGATCATCGTCAAACATCTGTGGGGTAACATGCTATCGCGCTGGACGAACTTCCTAACAGAAGATGGTGAAAAAGACTGGCGAAACAGAGATGAAGAATTTGAAGTCACGATCAAAACAAGGAAGGAGTTAACTGAAAAATGGGAAGAAGGTTGGAATTGTCTATTTCAAGCGATTGGAAATTTGAAGGAGTCTGATTTCGAACGGACCATTTATATCAGAAATGAAGGGCAATCCGTAACTGATGCAATACATAGACAACTTGCGCATTACAGCTACCATATCGGACAAATCGTTTTTCTCGGAAAATTGATCAAAGGTGAAGAGTGGGAATCTTTATCCATTCCCAAGGGAGAATCAAAATCCTACAATACTGATAAATTTTCTGCCGAAAAAACAGAGCGCCATTTCACAGATAAGGTTTAAAGTAGGGTATTTTTTTTACTGCTTGTACTAGACTCAAACAAGCATTGAATATGAAAAAGTCTCTCCTCCTTATCGCTAGTCTAATAGCAACCACATCATCACTCCTCCTCATCCTTGGGCTAATGGCAATCGTATCGTCATGTGAAGAAGATACAGTTGGCCCAAAAGAGCTCTTAGGCACATGGGAATTATCAGAAGTACTGGCGGATCCAGGAGATGGAAGTGGAACGTTTCAGCCCGCCGCGGAAAATTTTAAGATCACTTTCCTCCCCGAAGGAGAGCTTTGGATGGATCAGGGTTTGTTTTGCACTCCCAGTTTAAAACTATTTGATGGCGCAAATGGGTCGTATGATACTGCAAGAAATGTTATCCTGTCTCATGAATGTGCTACAGACGAAACTACACCCAAGTATAGCTATGAGGTGAATGCTAATAATGAATTGATTGTATACTTACCATGCATAGAGCCTTGTGCAAACAAGTTCATAAAAATCGCCTCAGATTAAATTTTTACCCTACAGGAGCAATTGCAAGAGTTTTTTGTAACTATTTTATTCGACAGTATCTATCCAGTGCTTAGCGTAAACATGAGCGTGGACATTTCAAAACCATATTTAAAAGAGCAAGCCAAAGGGTTTTAGCCAAATTTTCCTGAGTTCCTTGAAAATTTGAATGTCGTTGAAAAGTTCAAAAAGAGTGGCTGTACCACTAGGGAACCTTCTTTTTAACATCCAACAGGCTATTATACAAATTAATACAGAGTTTGGACTAGTTACTTTGCTGAGATAAAATTCAACAAATTCACTAGGTTATATCTGGCAATAAGTGGCCAACTTGTCTATTAAAGATCGACAGCTACGCTATGCTAAAACCTATTCAAGAAAAAAAATTAACTCATTTTTATAATATACTGGATTACAATAAAAATGGAATTCTCCAACAAGACGACTTTACGGGTATTGGAGAAAATATCTGTCTCAATTTATCCATTCAGCCATCAAACAAAGAGTATGATTATCTAATCAACAAATCAGAAGGTTTGTATAAACAATTGATTAATGACTTGGGCAGGTCGTATGGAGATGCGATAAATATGTATGATTGGCTGGCCTATTTTGACAAGGAAGTCATTACTGCTAAGAATGCATCATTATTAAGAGACTATGTTCAAATCACAGTCCAGTACGTATTCGACTTGTACGATCAAAACAATGATGGTTTGCTTTCCATTGAAGAATACGCTGACATGTTTACAATCTATGGGATTGATATTACATACTCAGCCAAGAGCTTTACACGACTAGATCGAAATCATGATGACGGGATCTCCAAGGCAGAATTATCAAATGCTGTGAAAGAGTTTTTCATCTCTGAGAACCCCAAAGAGGGAGGCAACTGGATTTTTGGGAATTGGGAAACCTGACCCTTAGCGAGATTGTATAGCTGAACTTCCCGATATTCATAAGTAACCATTACATGCTTAATATGCTGCTCTGTAATTTAAGTTTCCATGAAGATTACCTCAGCATGACCAAATAGCACTCCTACCAAAAAAAGATTAGTTTTTTGTTAAGGAATTTTTAATTCTAGTACTTATAGCGGTAGCCATTGGAGCACCAATGAGTTACTTGGCTGTCTTGGAGTGGAAGGCTGGATTTGCCTACTCTGCTGACATTGGACTTGGGATCATCTCCGGAGCATCAGTAATTCTCCTACTTATTTCGGTGTTAACGATCGTTTTTCAAACCAAGAGAATCTCTCGCAACAACCCTGTGGAATCGTTGCGTTGTGAATAGAACACTTCCTAATAGTTTTCAAAAAACCTATCTTGTATTCCAATCTCTAACAAGCCATGAGACAGGTAATCGTACTAACCGTTGCTATTGCTATACAAGCCAACACTTTGCTAGCGCAATCAAGCTTATCCGCATTTGAAAATTTGGTGGGAAGTAAGTGGGAAGTCGTTGGAAGATGGAGCAACGGCGAGGATTTCAGACAGGAATATCTATTTGAATGGAGTCTCGATAAAAATCTGGTAAAGGTTCAGACCTACGGCACAATCAATATGCTCACTGGTGAGTATGGACTTAGAAATGAAGGCATACGCGTATGGAAAGAGGGTGAGGGGAAAATACAATTCTATGAATTTGATATTTTCGGTGGAGTTACGGAGGGCATATGTACAATCGACGGCGAAAGCATCATCTACGAGTATAATTATCAAGGTTTAGCGTTAAAGGAATCCTGGATTTTCAAAGACAAGAATACATATGAATATATCGTCGAAAGCCTTGAGAATGGCAAGCGGAAGGAGTTGTATCAGACATCTACAATCAAGCGGCAACTTTGAGTATCTTTTTTCAGGAACGGATGCGTCTTCTCTCCTCTCTTTCTAAAGAAACTCAAAAAAAGATACATGCCTGCAAGCAAGCTCACATCTACTTGGGTTGAAAAAGGACCACAACCGAGCTTTTATTGTTGGTAAAAAAACGTTTGGTAAGGGAGTCATTGAGAATACCTACACTCTGAAAAACGATTACCGAGTAAAGTTTATCAGCAATGCCATGTACAGCCCAAAGGGGCAATCATGGCAAACTGTCGGACTCTTACCTGACTATTTTATCGATCAATCCCAAAGTGCATACAACAGTGTTTCCAAAATGTCGATTGAAGATCGAATGAGGAGCGACCTGCATTTGAGTACAGCGGTAAAATTGTTGAAGCAATAAAAAAGGACAGCCCTCTAAGAGCCATCCTCGTTAATCCACTCGCCACTCGCAAATGGATAGCTGCCTTAGGTCATTGTTTGATAAATCTCCTTCCATACGTAGTATTCCCTTGAAGGTCTTCGAGAAGAATAAAATAGACGCCTCCTGCCAAATCCGATATTTTAATTCTATGGTTGCTTCTTCCTTCTCCTTCAAGGTTTCCTGATAGATCATAAATTCTCACAGTTAAATCCTGCGAAGTCTCCACTAGGATAAATTCGGAAGCAGGATTAGGGTAGACTCTAACTACCTTTTCAGGTGCTATAGCAAGTACTTCCCCTCCACTAACAGTTACAGCAAAACTGGTCATAGTAATTCCTTCTTTCCCATCATCAGCAGCAACTGTGATCGTAGCTGATCCATTAGCTACTTCTCCAATCGCAAGGCTGGTTCCTGAAACACCTGCAGTAACAATAGACGGGTTGCTACTTGAAGCAGTCAGCGTTAAAGCATCTCCATCCGGGTCTGCGAACAGCCCAGATAAATCCAAATTCGTACTACCAAAGCCTTCACTCAGATTTTGGTCTGCTATCGTATTGACAACAGCGGGTGCTGCATTTTCAGTGGCATTTACACTTACTGAAAACTCATCAGAGACGATGCCTCCTCTGCCATCATCTGCAGTGACAGTTACATTTGCCGACCCATTTGCAACTTCAGTTAGCGTTAGGGAAGTTCCAGAAACTATAGCAGCAATAACCGCAGTATTATCACTTGAAACCGAGAGTGTCAACGGATCGCTGTCGGTATCGCTGAAAACATCACCTACGTCCAGTACCTTGGTTTCAAATCCTGTTGTAAGCGTTTCATCTGCAATCGGACTTTCAACCACTGGCGCAGTATTAGATGCCGTCACAGTGACCTCAAATTCATCCGTGACATTACCTCCAAAACCATCATCTGCTGTAACCGTGACAGTTGCAGTACCCTCAGATCCTTCGTTTACTCTTATTCCCGATTCAAAAATTTCGACGGATACTACCGAATTGCTACTGGAGACCATGTAACTCAAGGCATGATTATCTGCATCCGAAAATACATTGGTAAGATCCACAGTCTGTGATATAAATCCGCTCACTAATTGAAGATCAGTAATAGGATTGTCGAGTATTGGCACTGTATTATCGTCATTGAGAATGGTGCCATTTGCGGTAGCCGTGGTTATGCTGGCCTGATTTGTAGGGTTTGAAAGCGTAACAGTGAAAGCCTCGTCCGACTCTGGGGTATGATCACCTGAGACCTCAAGATCTACCACGGCAGTGGCTTGGCCATTGATAAAGTGGATGGTTCCAGAAGGAATAGCTGAGTCGAAAAAATCCGAAGCATCAACGTCTCCAGTAACCATAAAATTTACATTAGTAGTACCAGACAAGTCTCCTATTCTGTCTACAGCAAAAGAGAAATTATTTGCAAGAAAGAAATCCCCCTCTGGCTTTTCCAGATTTATGGAATGTATAGCTAAGGTTGTTTCGCCTGTAAAAGTAATCTCAGAGCCCATTCCAGCATTAATGGCGTTAGCAATCTGATTCGCGTCGCTATTGGTAAATGCCGCATTTGTAAATGTCACCAGGAGATCGTCAACACTGTCAATCTCTCTGTTATTAAAAGCGTTTCCGGATAGTGTCAATGTAGCAGTAAGTCCATCTGCTGAAACAGCCATTGAAGCAACCAAACCTGGCGGCAAGTTGGAAAAGGAAAAATGGGTTCCGGGAGACAACACCCCTCCCTGGTTGGCGAATGTGTCTCCAGTAATTGTGATTTTCAGGTCACCTATCACTGCTCCATCATCCATTATTGTTTCTGTAAAATTGTTGTTAAATGTCAACGTGTGCTGATCTGCGAAATCATCTCCAGCGGATCCCACAACTGTATACATCCTGGAACCATCTTGGTTCATATCCATACCAATCCCCACCCCTCCATTGCTTCTAGGATAAGAATGGGAGACGTTCTCATACGCGACCCCGGAGGTAATATCAAATGGATTGGACAAGCTGTATTGGTACACTTTCGTTCTGTCCGCTACGATCATGCGCGTTCCCGTCCCATTAAAAGCAAGTCCTTCGGGCACTGAGGTTTGACTTCCAACAGCAAAAGGACTTCCATCGAATACAGCTCCTTGTGTAATATCAAATGGTGCATGTAACGTATATTGATTGATGTCATTGTTGGCCCGACCGATGATATACATTTTCATTCCATCCGTACTAAAAGTGAAGCCTGTTGGAAAATTTTCCTGAGCGCTGAAGTTAAAGGAGCTACCCTGATGGGTTACTGTACCTGTCACATCAAAGGGAGTTGTCAGCTGATACTGATGAACTCTATTACCAAAATCTCCTAGAACAAAAAGCGTCATACCATCAGGGCTGAACTTAAGATCTACAGGATCTTCGTCTTGTGGACCTACACCAAGTTGACCTTCAAATGTGACACCACTTGTTATGTTAAAGGGGTTACTCAGATTATACTGGGTAACCTTATTTAGCGGTGTTGCCGGGCCACCAATTACATAAAATTTGTCACCATTGCTGCTGATCGTCACACCTTGCACGTTTTTTTGCTTGCTGTCCACATTAACCCCTGGATTATTTTTAGTTGCTCCGTTACTAAAGTCAAATCCCTTACCATACGTCAACACCGGATTGTCATTGTAATCAACAGAGATTAGCGTGGTGTTTTTCGTCGAGTTGGCAACTACACCAGCATTTCCTCCAGTAAATGCTGAATCATGGAAGGTGAATATCAAACCATCAATGTCATTGGTATTCAAATGACTTGTAGCGTTTCCACTAAAAGTGAGGACCGCAGACATGCCATCAGCAGCCACCACCATAGCTGGGATCAACCCGATGGGATTGTTTATGATAATGTAATCAGCTCCTTCTGTCAATGTACCATCCGCATTAGTAAATGTTTCTCCTGATAAACTGATTGTGATATTTCCTACCACAGATCCTGTATTGTCAGCATTTTCTGTGAAATTTCCGACCTCATAAGTAAGATTAGCCTGGGCGTGACTGAGGCCGCTCGACGCTATACTCGTCATGAAAATGACTAAAACGAGTAACCAAAGATTTCCTCGAAAATCTGTGATTGAATAGGTTTTAAGTAGTTTGTAGTTCATGGCAGCTGAATTTTTATTCTAAGCTACCGTTGGGCTGAACCCTTCTCAATTTTTAGGGACGAACGTCCAATTCATGTATGCGAGTGATTGAATATTGATGATTAGGAATAACTCCTGTTTCTATTGCATTTTCCTAACCTGGGAAAGCAACTCATCTCTATAGCTTTTTCCGAGGGGAATCTGCTGAGAATTGATGTAAATGTTCTGGTTGTTAATCGCCTCAATGCTGTCGAGATTTACTACGAAGGAGCGATGGCTTCTGAAAAATTTGTCTTTCGGAAGCTGCTCATGAAGGTCCTTTAACGGCATTCGAACCAAGTGCTTCTTTACTCCGGCATGAATCGTGGTATAATTTCCGTCAGGTGATAGCCATTGAATATCACCGATTTTCACCTTCACATACAGATGACCTTCCTTGATAAAGAGTGAATCTTTGATAATCAGATCTTTGTCTTCCACAGACTCATTCATCCCTGGATCAGCAGATCGATTGAAGGAAAAATTTGCCAACGCTAGTTCAATGGCAGAAAACAGATCCTTTTGTTCAAATGGTTTTACGAGATACCCACTTGGGTGAAGCTGGGTAGCTTTTCCAATAGTTGATTTATCGGAATGAGAGGTGCAAAAAATAAATGGGATTTTGAAATTTTCAACAATTTCCTTTGCCAAGTCGAGGCCAAGTTGCTGTGTTCCCAACGTGATATCTAACATGGCAATATCTGGCGATGTTGCAACTATGAGTCTTTTTGCCTCCTCAGAATCTCCGGTAACACCCACCACCTGGTAACCCAAGGTTTCCAACATCATTCGCATGTCTTCTGCGATAATTAGCTCGTCTTCTACTATGAGTATTTTGACCTTCATATCAGGCTAGCATTCTTGAGTCACTAAATGTAATGGAGAACCTGGTGCCATTGTCAACAGTATATGAAAGACTTCCTTTCAACTGCTTTGTGAGAATATTCACCAATTTCAACCCAAACGACTTCACCGTCTCAAAGTTTATATCTTCTGACAGCCCTGAACCATTATCAGCCACTTCTAATTGTAATTGATCTCCGTCCAGTCTTTTTAGATCAATCTTTATTTTTCCGCTGGTCGATCCTGAAAAAGCATACTTGTAGGCATTTGAAATCAACTCATTCAAAATCAATCCAAGAGGAATTGCGGTATCAATATCCAATTTCACATCGCTGGCAAGGATCTCATTCGTTATTTCCAAATCATTTTTCTTGTACACAGTTGCAAGTTGATCTACAAGGTTTTGGATATAATCCTGAAAGTCAATCTCGGCGATATTTTCCGTTTGGTATAGCTTCTGATGGATCAACGACATCGCTTTAACCCGACTTTGACCCTCCTGAATTACTTCCTGCATTTCAGGGCTATCCGTCTCGTACGACTGCATATTGAGCAGACTTGAAATCACTTGCAAATTGTTCTTAACCCGGTGATGAATTTCCCGAAGCAGCGCATCCTTTTCGTTTAAGGATTTGGCTTTGATCCGCTGGTTACGGTAAATAAGACCAATGATCACAAGTAAAAGGCCGATTCCGCCAAAGAGCGCATTTCTGAACGTTGCTTGTTGTGTTAATTCTACTTCCTGTTTTGCAATTTCAACCTCTCTTTTTTGTATTTCATAATCCGCCTTAACCTGCTCTATCCTACGCACATTTCTCTCATTATCCACACTGTCCTTGTAGTTTCTGTATAGCCGCTCATTCTCTAAAGCACTCTTAAAATCCCCCATAGCCTCATAGGAGGAGGCGATCTTTTTATGCGCAGTTTCTATTCTTCGAAAAATACTTAGCGCTTTGGCTTCTTTCAAAACCCTTTCCTGAATAGCGATTGCCTGATCGTGTTCTCCAATTACTCGATAATTCTCTGCCACCATATTGAGCGCATAGATCTTTCCGTCTCGGTTCTCAGATTTCTCAAAAATCTCCAACGATTCCCTAGCATACTGCATAGACTCCTCGTATCTACCTTGTTTCAAATAGATACTGGAAATATTCGATTTCGAATGCCCCACACCATCTTTATACCCCATTTTTTGCTTTATTGCCATTGATTTAAAATGAAAGTAAAGGCTTGAATCAGGCATATCCAACTGCTCATATACACCTCCAAGATTGTTAAGCGTTTTAGCAATCCCAATAGAATCACCGGTCATTTCTTTGAATTGAATGGATTTGAGAAACGGGGGAATAGCATCTCTCATTTGCTTTTGAAGCAGATGCATGATTCCGTACTCATTAAAAATTGCAGCCTGCTGAGTAGGATTCGGACTCTCATCAAAAATTTGCTGGGCCTGAACTAAGTACTCAGTGGCTTCAGGGAATTCATTGCGCATGCTATGTGCCAAGCCAATACTGGTTAGCGCTCTTCCTTCATACATTTTGTTTCCAACATCCCGAGCAATTTCTAATGCCTCACTTCCGTAGAAAATAGCAGAATCAGTCTTTAGGTTAAGATAAAATCTCCACAATAGAATATTAGTATTGAATCTCGCGGAGTCCACATGCTGCTCAATCAACAGTTCCTTGAGGCTATCAATTTTTTTTGTGAGTTGCGAAAAAAGTAGGTGTGAAGTAAAAAAAAGTAATATTAGCGTGGCTGGCTTTTTCATACTATCATTCATTTGAAGCAATGAATTGAGGCCTGGTGAGCAAATCCATTGTTAAATGAAATTAGTCAAATTAAACCAATTTGATAGTAGAAGGAATTGTTATATCTTCAGCCTAATCCCACCAGTAAAGTGAAGGACCGTCTTCTTTTCAATTGTATGGAACGATCTTCGGTTGGCCCTAAACTGGATTCGGGTTCGCAGCGAATGTGTAGTATTTACATACATTTCTATATTATGAGTAATCTTGTATTCGAATCGCAACCCTGTCAATACCATCGACATTCGCATTCTATCTGCCAATCTCTCCTCATTCACTAGTAGTCCCTCTTGCAGATTTGAGGTAAAGCCATCCAGCTGCCCTAGAAATTTAAACCGTACTCGTTCGGAGGCATGAAATTGCACGTTTGTTGTCGGCACTCCCAGGTTGTAAGACCATTTTGGATGAAATTTCTTATAGTAACTTATAAACGGAATTGGAAAAACAACCCCACTGGTATTGGAATATGCTACTCCAACTATGAGGCGATGCGGTTTGGTTACTTCAGCGGAGGCTTTTATATCCTTGATTAGAACAAGTGTTCCAGATATAAAAGTGTCATCAAACAAAAATTCATTTGTAACAAGGTTGGAACTAAAGCCTGGCACAAGACGAGCAGCAAATCTCCATTTATCATCAATCTTGTACGTATAAGTGAGATTTACATCCAACAGCTTGAATTCATCTGTCTTTGTCTGGTCAAAATTGGGAATCGAATCATTAAAGTTCAGATCAATGGCACTGTATTCCAACCCGAAAAAGACAAAAGCCTCATTCTTTAACTTAACTGGATAATTAAATGCGAACCTTTTTCGGTTATAATCAAAGTCAGAACCAATCCCGGGGACAGTTGTATACTCCAGTCTAACAATATCAACCAGTTGTGCACTTGCAAAAGGCAGGATCAGAACAAGGCAAATGAAACTTGAAATGTATCGCATGAATGTTAGGCAGAACTGTAAACATCGCTCATTTCTGCCAAACGCAAACCTTATCCTCGACCAACGTCATCTCAATGAAGTCCACGACACACTAGTCACCACGAAGAATTGCAGTAGGGCTAACCCTGGCAGCAAAGAAAAGTTTGTAACTGATCACTGCAAGAGAACTCCCAACAATGATGAGAATTGGAATCAAAGCCGTTGATAACCCAAGGCTTATGTGATAAGCAAAGAGTTCCAGCCATCTGGTCATGATGATTATTCCTATCGGAATTGAAATAAAAGCAGCTATTGCGACCAGCAGCAAGAACTTAAGTGCAAACGATATGTAGATGCTACCAATCGACGCACCAAGCACTTTTCGAATACTGATTTCCTTTAGGGACTGTTGTACTGTAAACGAAGTGAGGCCGAAGATTCCAATCAAACATAATACTAAGGCCACGCTGGTAAAAAGTTTTATAATTTGGCCAAACTTCTGGTCAGACTCATACTGTGCTGCTAGCTGCTGATCAAGAAAATAAAATTCAAAGGGCAACGTAGGAAAAAGGGAACTCCACTGATCCTCAAGCAGAGAAATAGTGTTTTGGTAATTTTCTCCAGCAATGGTCACAATCACTGAACTCATTTTATTACCCTCCCGCATGGCAAATAGGTAGGGTTCAATTGGCCTGTGAAGCGATTGCGCATGAAAATCTCTTACAACACCTATAACTTTGAAGGCGACAACAGCATTCCTGTCCTCCGCATATATTTCTCTATTTACAATTATTTCGTTTGTCAATCCCAGTGCCTTTACTGCTGCTTCATTTACAACAACTGATCTCTCAGCCTCGGCGGAAACATCTTTATTAAATGTCCTTCCAGCAACGATCTCAATGCCAAGGGTTTCGATCAATTGAAAATCCACATCATTTTGTCGGATGATAATCCCCTCCCCATCAGGTCGAGTTGCTGATGCGTGAAATAGATTATCACTCAGCACAAATTGTGCAGGGGTATAGGTAGTACCTGCAATACTTCTAACGCCCAGAATTGTTGAAAAAGTGGTCTTCACTTTCGTTAATTGGCTGATTGCTTCTTCCGACTGAAGAGGTACGACCAGCTGATTGGTGCTGTTAAACCCCAACGGCTTAGACTGAATAAAACTCAGTTGTCTAGCTGTCGTCATTGAGCCAACAAGTAACAATATGCCCACAACAAACTGGAAAACCACCAGGATTTTTCTTACAACAAATGATCCGGCACTGTTGCTGGATTGACCACCAAGAATATTCTTAAGCTTCAAAGAGGATAAGTAGAACGAAGGATAGCTGCCGGCTAACAAACTGGTCACAAGTCCAATTAGTATGAGGAAACCACTTTTTTCCAAGATCATGATGGTGCCAACTTCTTTACCGGTAAAAGATGAGTAGTACGGCACCAGAAAAAAAATTGCCGCTAAGGATACTACGAGCGACAGCAGCGTAATCGCAAGTGATTCACCTAAAAATTGTGTCACAATCATTCTTTTGAGTGCTCCAAATGTCTTTCTCACTCCTATCTCCTTCGCTCGTTTTGAAGCCTGCGCAGTGGCCATATTTGCAAAATTTATGCAAGCGATGGCAAGGATCAAGATAGAGATAGTAATCAGTATATAGATGTAGCGTATGTCACCACCAATGGAGGCTTCATTTTGCGAACTGGAATACAGATAAATATCTGAAATAGGAACAAAGCCATGCGCATTCTTTGCTTTCTCTACATGCTGCCCAATTAAGCCCTGAATTTTTTTGGCGGAAGCTACTGCATCGGTACCAGGGAGTAGTTTAACATACGTAAACAGAAAATTATTTCCAACGATTCGATCATTCCCGTAAACGTACTTCCCAATCGCTCCACTGTTCATTGAGCATACAAAAGCAGGGTTCAAATGAGAATTTATACCTCTATTGTCATACACTCCCGTGATCGCATAATCTGAAGTGCCATGGTCATTGATAATGGTAATAGTGGCACCAGTGGGATCAATATCTTCAAAGAATTTATCAGCAAGCGTTTTGGACAAAACCAAGCTTTGCGGTCTTTCCAACATGCTCTTCTTGTTTCCATAAATGACCGGATAGTTAAAAAGTTCGAAGAAGTTCGGATCTGCAAGGTATCCTTTGGTCTCTGTTATCGCCTTGTCACCAAAACGCAAGATGTTTTTGCTGATACCAAGAAAACCGACAATTCTTGTAGACATTTCGATTTCCGGCATGTCTGATAATATTCTTCCTTTCAGCCCCGGAGGTGAAGTGGCCATCTCCCAAAATTCTCCATTCACCGTGGCTTCTGTTGAGACCCTGAAAAGTCGATCGCCACCCTCGTGATGTTTGTCGTAGCTTAATTCCGACTCAATAAAGATCACGATAAAAAAGAGGCTCACAATGCCAGTTGACAGTCCAAGAACATTTACAGCTGTATAGGCTTTCTGTCTTTGCAGGTTTCTAAAAGCAATTTTGATGTAGTTTTTGAGCATGGCACTTTGGTTAATTGAGAATAAAAAATGTAGTCCTGGTTGAATAATCGAAGGTCGAAAAAGGAGTAGTGCCTCCTTCAAAAAGAGAAGGTCCGCAATTCGTTTTGAGTATTTGCGCTGGTGCTTTAGGTGGTTCTCTTCGAGATCACCTCTGATGTCAAGATAATAGTCATCGCGGCAATACCATTTGAAAACGATATCGGCCAAGCGCTTAATCATAGCTTAGTTTTGAAACGGACGCAGGAATGGAATTCCAAAGATCTAGTCGCGCATTTTTGTTGTAATCGAGCGCTTTCATTCCGTATGCTGTAATTCTGAAAAACAGCTTCGGACGCCCGCCTCGCTCCGTGCTCCCCTCCCCTTTTTGTGAGGTGAGATACCCTTTGTTTTCCATCCTCCGTAGAGCAGACTGCAAAGCTCCAATACTGACAGACCGCTCTTGCCTGGATTCAATTTCTTCCTTGATGCCAAATCCATAGGCCTCCTGATCTAAGACTGCCACCGTCAGCAAGACGATTTCTTCAAATTCTCCTAATTGAAACTTCTTCATGGTATTTTCCTAAATGTAGTAATACTAAATACGGAAAAATAGCTAGGTAGTTTCCTAATTGTAGGAAAACCTCACAGAAGAAGTACTATGGCTAAATAAGAAGGTTACAGGTTAGATGAGTAATTATTTTTTATTGACTTCTACACCTCTCCAAATCCGATAAATAAGCACGGCGCTTCTTTTAGCTTGTTTGGGAAGCGCTCGCAAATCGCCCGTCTCTTTAATGGTATGGTCGTCAGCGCCCGACATGCCCATACCATCGATCCCCATTTCTATGTACTCAGATGTAAAGGAAATGTCAGCTGCTCCCGCGTCTGCAGGATTGACTGGTCCAACCGCACCAAATCCAAGATCCTGACTTACTTGGTTAAACATGCCCAACAAGTTGTAGTTTCCTTCTGTTGGCGCAAAGGGTGGATACCCTTCACTGAATTTGATTGTCGCAGATGTTCCAGGGAGATTCTCTGCAACAATTCGTTTCATCGTCTCTTGTGTCTTATTAATCTGTTCTGGGGAAATGCACCGAATGTCACCGGTTACAATCACATCCTTTGATACCACATTGTTTTTTCCAAAGGCTGTCCCAGCCTGTTGTCCTGAATCATGCGTGATGGTGGTCCCTCCCAAAATTCTACCAGGATTAAATGTTAAGAACTCTTCTTTTGAAAGTTCTGAGTAAAACTGATTGAGGATTCTTGCTGCTTCATATATTGCTCCAGCGCCCACTTCCGGCTTAAACACTTGTGACGAATGTGCCGCATTCCCTGTGGTGGTCAATGTCCAACCGGAAGAACTTCTTCTTGCCACATTTACAGTAGCCGGATTTCCATCTCCATTTTCAAATCCAAGCGAAATATCTGCCCATTTGGCTGCTTCGACAAGCGTGGCTTTAGATTTAGACAAGGGGCTCCCACTAAGTTCCTCATCACCGGTCATTACGACCATGATATTCATGTCCTTGAGCAGACCATTTGCATTCAAGGCCGAAAGCGCTTGCAAGATGATCACATCACCACCTTTCATATCGGCGATTCCGGGACCTTTGACAATGTTCTCATCCACTGGCCTCCATTCTTGATTTGGGCTATCTGGTTCGAAAACTGTATCTAAATGGCCAATCATCAATATTTTTTTCCCCTTTCCTCCTTCAATCTTCGCAACTAAGTGTCCAGCTCTATTGAAATCATCTCCACTTACCCATTCCGTCTCCATTCCCAGAGCATCGAATTTTTTCATCAACACGTCACCTACGGCACGCACCCCTTCGAAATTCATGGTGCCGCTATTGATGTTGACGAGCTCCTTTAGAAGTGCTATAGCATCAGTATTATTTTCATCTACCCAACTGGTGAGTTTTTTCTCTGTTCGGTTAAGCTGGGCAAATACCGTTGAGATTACAAGAAGAGCAATTACAGATAGGAGGTTTTTGAAGAATTTCATGGTTGACCGAATTTTAGATTTTTTGACAACTCAATGTTAAAACAAGCGTGCTTCATAAAAAAGGGAACCGTCATCGATGGATTAGCTCAGTTCATCTTATCAATTGATAATATATTGTTGAAGGTTTATAAATTGTTGGCATGAGAAAACCTAATTACAAAAAGCTACTCGTATCAACGATAGCAATCGCCACAATTTTTAATGTCTACAGTCAACTCTCGGGTACTAGCTATCAAGAGAGCAAGCGTACTAAGAAAGCAGAGTTCGTCTATGTCTACGACGGTGTTCCTGGGTTTGCGGAATTTAAAGACGGTCAAGTTTCGGGGTTAGTAGTTGGTCTGATTCAAGATTTTGAAAATTATCTAAAGGAGAAGGAGGGAATCGAGGTGTCGTCGCAGTTTGTTCTGAAAGGCAATTTTTCAAATTTTTTAACGGAGATAAAGAAGGCTCAGGGTGGGGTTTTCGGGCTGAGTAATATCAGTATCAGTGATGAAAGAAAGAAGAGTTATAGCTTCAGTCCGCCTTATCTTGATAACGTCTCTCTCCTTTTGTCAAACGGAAAAGTCAAGACACTCGGCAAGCTAGAAAATATTGAATCGGAATTTGCTGGTATGGTGGCCTATTCCCTGCCCTCTTCTTCCTATTTTCAAAGACTCAGCGAAATAAAGAGTACGTACTATCCCAATTTGAAAATCATCACGGTTGCAACAGAGGCTGAAGTACTTGAAAAACTCAGAACGGATGAAAATGCCTTTGCTATTTTGGATGTCAATTGCTATATCGATGTCCTTAAAAAGAAGCAGAATATAAAAAGGCATCCAGTCGGAGATGTAAAGGATGATCCATTTGGGATTTTGATGCCCAAAGGCAGTGACTGGGAGCCTTTGATAAGAGATTTCTTCAATTCCGAATTGATTGGGAGCACACGCCATAGTCAGATGATTTCAGATAATTTGGGTAGCAGCGCATTAAAACTACTTAATAGCATAAAGGTGAATTGAACATCTAGTGCCAGAACCATGAAATTGATTTAGTATGTGTACTGAAGAGTGACATAGGGCTGTCACTCTCGCACTTTTCTTTGGGGTATTATACAACTCTTAAACATCAAGAAAATGACAACACAAGAAGTAGCAGATCGATTGGTTCAACTATGCAGAGAAGGTAAATTCGAACAGGTATATCAGGAGTTATATTCTCCTGAGGCTTTAAGTATCGAACCAGAAGGAAGCCCTTTTGGCACTGCGCAAGGATTGGAAGCATTCAAGAAGAAAGGCGAACAATGGCAAGCCATGATTTCGGAGATGCACTCAAGCGAGATTTCTGATCCCATCGTTGCGGAAAACTTTTTTTCATGTGCAATGAAAACGAAAGTGACAATGAAGGGAATGTCAGAAGCTGTAAATATGGATGAGATATGTGTTTACAATGTGGTGAACGGAAAAGTAGTGAGCGAACAGTTTTTCTACACCCCCCAACCAGCATTTGCATGAAATAGAAAATGACTTCATGATGGTCATACTTAGTTTGTCATCTCGACGATAGGAGAGATCTAATTGGTGATTGAGCCATGAAGATCTCTCAAACGTCCGAGATGACATTCTATTTTACACCTATCCCTCACACGTTTCCTTGATCGCCTCAAGCGTACCATTCAGTCCCCAACTTGGTGCGATGGACTGTTCATTTTTTTCTTCTGACTCAAAAATTGCCTTTGCAGTGGCGTAACTCTCACAGGCACCGCCATCTCCACCACCCATAAATTGAGCACTCCCCAGCTGCATCCTTCCAAGTAAAAAGTGTGCTCGACCATTTTTCGGATTCAAGGCAATTGCTTTTTGAAATGACCCAAAAGCGAGCCCACTGTATTGCATTCCTCGCGTCGCGGGATCCACGGTGAGTCTCATCATGTGAACATATCCTCTCATCGATTCCAATTCTGAGTCGTTAGGTTTGATTGTTTCTCCCTTTTCTATAGCTGCCAATGCCTGATCAAGGTACCTGTCCTTATCCTCGTTGGCTTGCGACATTGTCATTGCTCGGATATAACCAAAAGCTGAATAGTAGTAGGGTTCCCAACGGTTCCCCTCAGCATCCCCTATTCTAGTCAGCTGATTAATGACTCCCATTAAAGTTTCCGTATCCGAAGCTTGATACATAGCTGGGATGTTCTTAGTCATCGCCTTTTCAAATTGGCCTCCATTTGCGAATAGTATAGCAGCGCACACTATTCCGATCATTGTTAATACTGTCTTTTTCATGATTATTTAGGTTTTACTTTGTTGAAAATTTGTGTTTATAGATTCGGTAACTGACTGATTGATTTGTTTTTCGCGAGCGTGAAGAAAACACCCAAGAACAAAAATCTTTTTGCAGGTGGTTCTATTGCTCTTCTTGCATAAATGCCGTTGGTATCGGGTTGATTTGCGTACTCGTATCCGAAAATGTTGTTGATCCCAAATACATTGTTGACCATCGCATGGAAAATGATCTGATTGCTATACAAGTAGCTGATATTCAAGCTCAGGCTGTGATAATCGGGGGTTTTTCCGCTCAAAAAATTCTCAGCATTCAAATCGTTATATCTCCTGCGGCTGGCAAATGCGTAGGTGAGACCTATCTGGCTTTTGATGGACTGAATGAATCGTTTTCCAACTACTGAGAAATTATGATTTGAAATAAACGGCGGTCGAAAAGAGCCAGGATAATTTCGATAGTTCCGCTCAGAGTTTAGGTAGGAGTAGCTTATCCAGTAGTCAGTGTTTTTGAATGTTTTCGTATCTCTCCAAAACAGGTCGATGCCTTCAGCAAACCCATCGCCATTGAAGCTAAACGTTGTTGGGTCAAATTCATCTTGAAATTTGGTCAGATCAGAATAGTTCTTTTTGTACGCTTCTATTCGAAAAGATCTGCGTTTTCCAATCCACTGGTAGTTTGCAATGAAATGTTCCGCCAACTCCTGATCGGCATTATTTTGTCTGTAAATAATCGCATTGGCAGGGGCTTGGCGAAAGGTTCCGTAAGCAAGCGACACCTGACTTTTTTCTCCAAGTTTATAGGCTGTAGAAACTCTTGGATTTACCGTTGCTTTATCTACTAATGAATTATTCTCAACTCGTGCACCAACCTTAAATACCAGTGATGATGACACGTAACTTTCCACCTCAACAAATCCCGATGAAATGGTTTCATCAAATTCACTACTCAGAACTTGACCTATTGTGTTGGTTAAATCTTCCTCGCCTTTTCTAAGGAGAATCTCTCCTCCAAACTTGAAAGCCAGCTTATCAGATTGCATGAAATCAAGGACTAGCTTCCCATGTCTGCCACTTATATCCTCGCCTCTGCTTTGTCCCGCTTGTGAGGCAAAATCAGCACTTTCCGTAATCGATGTACCCAACTTGATTCCCCATTTCTCCGATAGAACTTCCCGATATGAAGTATTAAAATAGAAGTAATCACTCGCGACGCTCGTGGGTAAAAGGGTTTCAGGATCTGAAATATCTGACTCGTACAAGTCCATATCTGATGTGCTCATGTTGGTATAAAACTTCAGCAATCCCGTCTTGCTGGTCTTAAGTCGATAAGCAAAATTTCCATTGTAATCTGTAGGTGCCTTGTCCCATTTGATGTTTTGGCCAACAAGTGCAAAGTATGGGGTGAGATTGGTGTACTGTACTTTCCCGGCAAAAGAAGAGTTCTTCCAAACCTGCGTGTGGGCGACATCAGCACCCACCGACATAAAGGAAAGATCTGTTCGTGTTATTGCTGCAATGTCTTTCGATTGCAAAATCAATGCGGAAGAAAGAGCCTGACCATATTCAGCGGAATAGCCGCCCGTTGAAAAACTCATCCCCTTGAACATGAAAGGTGAGAACCTACTTCGACCAGGAGTATTCGGTGCCGATGGGCTGTATTCATTGTGAACAATCATGCCGTCAATGAACGTCTTTGTTTCCCGACCTTCCCCACCTCGGACAAACAACCTGCCCGTCTCGCCTACTGTCTGTGTTCCAGGCAGCGTATTCAATGCACCAGGAACATCGGCACTTGATCCTGCGGTGGTAACAATATCGAGAGAGTTCAAGACTACTTGTTTCCGTTCATCTGAAGCATTGAAGGAGCCCGCAGTAATAACGACTGCATTCAACTTGTTTATTTTCTCTTTTAGCTGAATGTCTAAATCAACACTTTTGGCTCCTTGGTCGAGCTGGACTCTGTGATCATGAAACCCAATAAACTTCGCGACCAGAACGATGGTATCCGATTCATCAGTTGTAATCGAGAATTTCCCTTCAAGGTCGGTGGTAGCTCCGTCGTATGTGCCTTCCACAAACACGTTGACACCGAGAAGTGGTTCGCCTGATTTTTCCTTGATAAAGCCTCCAATCTTCACTTGACTGGTCAACTGGAGGCTTATGACTGAAAGTAAGAAGAGGATTAGTGCCTTCATTTTGTTTGATCTTTGAGTTCGAGGTCAAAAATCAAATGAGTGACTACCCTTTACTAATAAGCCTTACCGAATTGTAGAATTGGTAGGATGAGTTGTTGAAGTAGAATAAAAATCCCCCTGGCCCCCTTTGGGAAAGGGGGAATACCAAAAGAATTACGTGTGCTATTTTTTTGAATACAAGTCCGCTGAAATAACAAAAATGCCACTTACAAGGATTTCTTGTGCCTGATTTTTTTTGAATAGCAAATCCGGAATGAAATAATCAGACTTATGAGTGCTACTCCGAGGAATCCCCCTTTTTTAAAGGGGGTTAGGGGGATTTTATCTATTTTTTTCAATAAAATGGTGAATTTCACCAAGAACAAAAGCCATGTTGTGCTTTACATCCAGATCATCAAACCTTAAAAAAGACAATCCCATATCTTCAAGAATATCCTGTCTTTCTCGATCTCTCACGGGGGCTTCATCATGATAATGGCTTTCACCATCTACTTCAATGACAAGATTCAATTTTTTGCAATAAAAATCCACTATGTATCTACCCAATGGTTTTTGGCGATTGAACTTGAGTCCTTCAATTTGTGCTGCTCTTAATTGCTGCCACAGGAGAACTTCTGATAAGGTGCTGTCGTTCCGCAATCGTCTTGAAAATTCCTTTAAGTTCTTATTGTAAGGAAGGAAATACATGTAGCTAATTTAATTATAAATCCCCCTGGCCCCCTTTAAGAAAGGGGGAATACCAAAGAATTACGAGTGCTTGATTTGAGTAACACCCTGATTGAAGGAGTACATACCAAAGCGTCAAAGGGATGGAAATCCAGTTATTCAAGTTAATCTCCTGACCCAATTTTAAAAGGGGGAATATCAAGAAAATTACGTGTGCTTGTTTTTTTTTTGGAAAACAAATCCAGATTGAAAACATAACACGTATGAATACTACTTTGCAGAATTCCCCCTTATCAAGGGGTTAGGGGGATTTGTTAGCGCCTGCCAGAAGTTCTCACGAAAACTGCTAATGAACGATCAGCCTTTTTCCAGGGATATCAATGGTGATTGCACGATCCTTAAACAGGCCGCTTCCGATCAACGCTTCAAATATTAGACCTTCTCGGAAAGTGGTGGACTTATCGTTCCACTGAAGAGATTCGTCCCCACAGACCCCTACTGAGTTGAGCGACGTAACAAAATCGTTCAAGCTTCTGCCAGCAATTGGTGTGGTGTAGGTCTGGGTAGTAATACTGGCTGAATCAAGTCCCAGTTTTTCCAGAAAATAGGGATTCAACAGAAACAGGCTATGGCCGCTTCCAGTGTCAAATTCCGCACTAACTTCTAACTCACCATTGATACAGATGGGAATGTGAACATCCAGAGAAACGTCTTCCCTGATGTCAAGGCTCAAAGGAAGAACTGTATTCTTTGCAGCTAACAATTCAAGCTCTTCATCCTGAACAAGTCGTACTTTCTGATTTTTATAGTCTATCGTAAATGGCATGTTTTCAAAAAACTTTAACGAAAGCAATCCATCTATTCCAAAATCATCGAGCGGAGGATATACCCCTGTGAGTATGTTTTTTACCTTATAGTCCCCAAGTGCCAAAGACGGAATGGAAAAAATCTCCCCATCTAAGCGGTCACCATCGTGCCTAAACCCAGTGAAGAACCCAGCCTCCGTAGACGATTCTCTAACTCTCTCAAAGGTTTTTGACGATAATACAACTGCCCCTGCGCCAGTGTCCAAAATAAAGTTTGATTTGATTGAATCATTAAGGGTAACCTCAATGAGGATGTGTCCTTCTTCGAGCAACATGATTGGATACTCCTGTGCCTTCACATGAAATCCAACAAGTAAAATCAGTGCAACAAGGTATGTTCTCATCGTTAGCATATTTTAAGTTAGTGCAACCATTGATGCTCTCACATCATCAGTATAGCAGTAAAAGTACCGCGGACTTCACCCTTTAAATTGTAAAAAACAGACAGTTTGAAATTGATTGAATCATATCCTAAAGATCCATTGGTCTGCCAATTTGTAGATCGGTACCAGCTCTATGACATTGATGAACCTTTATTCATAAAGTCAGTTCCAAATGGCAAAATCGAGGCGTGGATTATCAACAAGGGCGAATGTAGAATTTGGAATCCAGAAAAAGGTGAATTCAGTGAAAGCAAGGAGAACAGCTTTTTTCCTGCAACGAATACCGCTGCATTTTTTCAAATCCCAGAGAATCTCACCTGCCTTAACATCAAATTCAACCTTAGCGCATTAACCCATGAGTTCTTTAGGGACTTTCCCCTCAAATGGGAAAATATGTCAATCCTGGATCTGCTAGGGTCCAGTGGATATGAAGCGATCAAAAGGTTGTCCTTCCTTCATAGTGATACCATTGATTCAAACTTCCTCGATGGTATTTTGAAAAACGTTTTTCATCGAGGGGTTCAAGATCCAGTTGTCCTTCAAATCATCGACTTGCTAGAAACCCATACACCAAACTCTTCTGCAACATGGCTGGCTGACAGATTGAATATGTCAACCAAGACCCTTGAAAGAGTCACTAAGAAACATTTCGCACTCTCACCAAAGGACTTGCTGAGTATCTTCAGATTTGGGCAAGCTACTGCTCACCTAAACAAGGACCGCAGCCAAAAATTTATCGATGCGCTCGCCTTCGGCTACTATGATCAATCGCACTTTGTAAAAGAATGCAGGAAGCTCACAGGGTACACCCCCAAAGATTTTTTTTCGAAATTGAGACTTCCAACAACTGATGTAATTTTCGAATAGTCATTGTGGTTTGTTAGCTCACTTAAAAAGAGATTTTGCCATTTCTTCCGCTATATCAACCGTTGATGGCATTGAAAATGACTTAGTCAGCTCTTTCAACCAAAAAACAATCTGCTCAGGCTTTTCAGAAGAAATAAAGTGAGTGGTGCCAGGAAGTACACATAAATTGGATTTTGGGAGTGCATTGAAAATTTCAATCGTGTGCTCAATCTTGATAGCATCCCGATCTCCCACCATTAGCATCACGGGAACATCCACACTTTTTAATCTTTCTAACTCGATATTAGGATAGTGGGCCATGAGCTTGATCTGCTTCCTCAATTTTGGGTCTTTGATCTCCTCATATCGATTAACAAATTCCACTAGTTTGTTCTCCAATGCAGTGGTGTCAGGACGTAGATTAGCTCCAGAAATTAGCATCCTACTAATTAGACCAGGATATTCGTAACCTAAAATCAAACCGATTATTCCCCCATCGCTATGCCCCCAAATAGTATACTCCTCTTCACCAAGATGGAGCATTAATGAATTAGCATCTCTTGCCATCATTGTATAATCTAGCTCCTCCGTGCAGCTGCTTTTTCCATGACAACGATTGTCCATCAAAATCACCTTATAATCCTTGGCCAACTCTGGAACCATATGATGTCTACCTTTTGCCGAACCTCCATTCCCATGTAAGATCAACAGAGGCGTACCTTCTCCATAGATTTCATAATAGATATTCACGCCGTCCACTTCCAGAACATTTGCGGTTCCGGTTATGCTACCAATTGAAATCTCAACGGAACTATTTTGAGCATTTATTTGGTGGAAGAAAATCACAACCAACCCAGCTAGAATATTTTTCAGACAAGCCATATTAATGTTAGAATTACAAATGCACCCTTTTATTTCACCCAAAAGTCTCCATAACTATTGACCATAAATAGTAAAAATGAGACACACATGAACTTACCCGAATGACATAATTCGATTTACTACTACCGATTTTTTTCTAAATTGAGGCTTCCAACAACTAATGTGATTTTTGAATAACCAACAACAAAAAATATTATGAAGAGATTATTTATAACGCTTTTTTTAAGCGGAATTTTATTCGCACCAAGTGCGCAGAAGTTTGACAAAAAGATTGAAGACCTGGCATCCAAGTTTGAAAAAGATGCAATAGAGCTTAGGCATTGGTTTCACCAAAATGCTGAGCTAAGCAACAGAGAATTTAAGACCGGTGAAAAAATTGCCGCCACCCTACGAGAGATTGGTTATGAAGTAGAAACGGGCTGGGCAAAAACGGGCGTCGTTGCAGTGCTAAAAGGTGGCAAGCCTGGTCCTGTCGTAGGACTGAGAGCAGACATTGATGGATTGCCCGTGAAAGAGCGAGTAGAAATACCGTGGGCATCTAAGCAAATGGGAGAATATAACGGAGCAGAAGTGCCTGTGATGCACGCTTGCGGTCATGACACCCACATCGGAATACTATTGGGTGTAGCGAAAATGTTATATGAAATCCGTGATGAGGTTCCTGGAACCGTAAAATTCATTTTCCAGCCTGCTGAAGAAGGGGCTCCGAATGGAGAAGAAGGGGGTGCTAAACTACTGGTGAAGGAGGGGGTACTTAAGAATCCTGATGTGGATGCAATTTTCGGATTACACATCAATTCTCAGACTCCTGTCGGTCAAATCAATACCCGACCACTTGGGCTCTTGGCAGCAGTTAACTCGTTCAGAATTGACATTCAGGGTGTTCAGTCCCATGGCTCTGCTCCCTGGTCAGGTGTCGATCCGATCGTAACGGCAGCTCAAATGATCAACTCTATTCAAACAATTGTGAGTAGAAGTTTGAAGCTTACCGATGCGGCAGCAGTAGTAACTGTTGGTAGTATTCACGGTGGTGTGCGCAGCAACATCATCCCTGAAAGCCTGTACATGCTTGGTACCATTCGAACGTTGGATGCTGACATGCGGACGATGGTTCACAAACGATTAAGAGAAATCGTTCAAAATATTGCTGAAGCAAACAACGCGACGGCAACCGTTTCCATTGACGAGGGTTACCCGATCACGTACAATGAGCAGAAATTGTATGACAAAATGATTCCTACTTTACATAGGATCGCTGGGCCCGGCAATGTAAATATTATTCCAGCAATAACTGGAGCAGAAGATTTCTCGATGTATCAGGAAGAAGTACCTGGTTTGTTCTTCTTCGTGGGTGGGTGCCCTGCTGGCTCCGATCCAAGTAAAGCTGCGCCACACCATACGCCAGATTTCTACGTCGACGACTCAGGAATGATCCTGGGAATGAAATCAATGACAGCATTAACACTTGATTATCTAAGCAAGAAATAATAAAAACGGATGATCTGAGTTAACTTTGAAAGTGATTTTGTCAACCGATTCCACTTGAAAAAAACTCTGATCATCCTTTCTGTTCTCGTGCTTCTAGGCGCAGGCTACTTCACCTATGACAAATGGGTGAAGCATTCGGATCTTACTTCATGGAGTTTTGTCCCTTCCGATGCTGCGGTTGTCTTTGAACTAAATCTCATCAAAGACCTATCCGATATTAAGAGTTATCCTGCTTGGAAAAGCCTGGAACAAACGGAAGGACTAAAAAAACTAAATCAGACACTTTCCTTTCTTGATTCTATCAATGGAGATGGTGGTTTTTCTGCAATATTTAGACAGATGCCTGGTTTGATTTCCCTGCACAAGGTTTCGAGCTCTTCCCTTGACTTTTTGATGGTCCTAGACATTCAAAATTTATCTCAAAACACGTTTATCAGTGCTGCAATTGCCCGATTGAAAAAGGCTGGGTATACATTCAAGACGAGAACGTACAATGGATTTAAGATTAGTGAAGTAGGCAACGGAAAAAACACGTTCACTTACATTTTCTATAAAAATTTCTTCCTATCAAGTTTCACTTCGTATCTGGTAGAAGATGCAATCAGGACCATTGATGAACCGGCAATCGTTCCATTTTCAGAAAGCTACCCAGTAAGTAATAGCGGGAAACTACACGTTAATTTCAAAGAGTTAGGCAATGCGCTTGGCGCTTTCTTAACAGAAAAAGTGGATATTCCACTTGTATCAGGATCGTATCAATTCGCAATGGATTCAGCCATCGCGAATATTTCTGGTATCTCGCAAGCCTCAGAAGACTGGATTTCCACACATACGGATTCCCCTGGAAAATTTGAAATGACAGAAGTGATTCCTTCGAATACTGCCATTTTGTACCACATTACCTCAACAGATTTCAGTGCCTGGAAAAGCAATCAGGCAGAATTCCTCAAGAAAACTCCTGAGATCCTAAAACTGAGGGACTCCTTGAACACAGCTTTTGACTTCAATACGGAGCAGGTGTTTGATTTGGTGGACGATGAAATCGGACTCGCCACGTTGGAATCAGGTAGGCCAGATGAAAAGAAACAGCTATTTATCCTCAAGGTTAAAAATGTGGAGGAAGCCCTGAACTACTTCACGCAACTAACCGAACGGATCGCCTACTCGCGAGGAGATACGGTCTATGCAGAATCGTACAGTGAGAATGAGATTCGTTTTCTTCCTATTCAAAACTTTCCCAGAAGTGTGCTCGGAGATTTGACAAATAGTTTTGACCGATGCTTCTACATCAACTATCGCAATTACATCATTTTCTCAAACAGCTTGCAAGAACTCAAGATCTTAGTTGAATCGATACAAGATGAAGATACATGGGGTAAATCCATCCTCATGAACGAATTTTTGAGCACCACAAACGCAGAGTCAAATGTCAGCCTGGTGGTCAATCTTCCCAGGTTTTGGCCTGAACTAATTTCTCAAATCAAGCCTGAATGGAAGGATCATTTTTCCAACAGCCAACAAGCATACAAAAAGACGGAGCTAGCTGCTTTTCAGGTTTCCTTTCAGGAGGATGAGTATTTTACCAATATTACGCTTTCTCAATCCATTAAGAAGTCACAACCAGTAGCTAAAACTTCGCCTGACAATGCTGTGACACTCACCAGCTCCATTATTTCAAAGCCGTTTCTGGTTAGAACGCATTCTCACAATTTCTTTGATATACTGATGCAGGACAGTGCATACAACCTATACTATCTTGATCGATCGTTTTCCTCCCTCTGGACAACACAACTAGAAGGGGAAATCACAAGTGAGGTGTATCCTCTCGATTATTACAGAAATGGAAAAATTCAGTATGCGTTTGCTACAACTGACAAAATTCACATCATTGACAGGACCGGAAGCTACATTCCAGGATATCCAAAAGAACTTGCAAACCAGGCAAATGTTGAGCATTTCAATCTAATTGACTACGATCGAAGTAGAAACTACCGATTGGGTATCACCGATGTAGATGGGAAGGTTTATCTAGCTGACAAGGATCTCAAATTGTTGGACGGATGGGATCCGATTCCTTATCAACGACCAGCGGTCCAGCCACTTAGGCATTCCAGAATTGGAGGAAGGGATGTTATGATTTCCATTCAGGAAAATGGAATCATCAATGTGACCAACAGGAGAGGAGAAAAACAGAACGGCTTTCCATTTGATTTGAAAGCCCCGCTTGGAAACAACTACTTTTTGAACACTTCAAATTCCCTTGGAAGTTCGTCGCTCACCACTGTATCTACCCAAGGTGAGTTGATGGAAATCAACCTAGAAGGAAACATAATTAACAGAGATCAGTTGATCAAAACATCCACCGAAACTTCGTTCCAGTTGGTAACTGCTAGAGGGCAGCAATCTTTCATTATTATCAGGAAGGAAGGGAATTCATACGAAATCCTTGACACAACGGGTAACCTACTGTTTACCAAAGACTACCTGTCGCCGGACGAGATTTTGATTCAGTACTATCAGTTTGGAGCAGGTAAGGACTTAATCGTACTTACAGACACAGCCACCGAGACCTTGTATATTTTCGATCGTTCAGGAAATCTGGTAACCGGCAACCCAATCAAATCTTCAAATGAAGTAAGCCTTGTCTATTCTTCTTCAAGAAAAGAACTCCAGGTTTACACCACATCGCGGCTCAACCTTGATTACTATTTATTTGATTACTAGCAGAAGGTCCTTCACTTCGTTCAGGAGGACATTCTAACCCGCATCCGACTATCATGCTGACCTGTCCACCCGTTCAAACGGGCGTAGGATGCACCCTACACTTTCGTCGTCTTCCACTTACCCTTCTTGAAAAGCCAGATGGCAGCCTTTCCTCCAGACACACAAAGTGGGATGCTGCTTTTCACCACTGCCAATTGGCATTCTACTCTCGCATCTGAAAGCATGTATATGCCTCTGTATGTTCCATGTATACTACACTTCTGCGTGCCCTCGGGTTAATCTGGCTTAATTACTACGCAAAATACTGCTGGACAGATTACCCTAATATATGTACCCATTTGAAGCAAGATCAAAAAGGAAAGACCGTCAATTTTATCGAAAAAATTTAGTCAAGAGACAGACCTGCCAATGGACAGTTTTATAAAAAAAATCACGGTCTTAGTTTTTCTTTCTCTTTTGACACCTCCACTCATTGTTCCCATAATGGTGAGCTTGGCGGGTTTATATACAATAAATGAATTGATTTTCGATATTATTTTGACCCCGCAATTCTGGATATTCAGTGGGCTTGTTTGGGTTGGAGTTCCTGTCTGGATTAATTTAAGATTAAGAGCCATTGCATTGAATATCCAAAATTCTGAATATGAAAAGGCATTAGTCTCCTATGTTTCAATCCAAAGAATCTATTTTTCAATTGGAATAATTTATGGACTCGTTGCTGGATTAATTGTTCTAGTTAGTGGCTTTTCACACAAAATTGTTGCCATACAATGTGTACAAACAGTTTTCTATTTGGGAGCTGCCAATATGCCATTCTATTTAAAATTTATTGAGCTTTTTGATGAGTTCTATAAAAATATCCCATTGGCGAGCGGGGGGTTCACAAGGCTTTCCGTTAAGCTTAAATGGATTTCTGTTTCTTCTGCTATATCAGGCATTGGAGTAATCGCAATCAGTGCGATGGTATTGGTTTGGCGGATGCTATACGATCCCGCGTTTAATATCGACTTTGAATCGTTGATATGGAGGCTATGCGTGCTCTCAACTATATTCATAATAATCCAAGCAATGCCAAATTTCTTCATTGGCAGATCAATTGAGAAGAGTATTTCACGAATTCGAGATTTCACGGTCAAAATGGGAAAGAAAGACTTGACGCATAAGTTGATGCTAGAGAATAGAGATGAAATAGGTGATATAGCCTTCCAGCTAAACAAGACGAATGCGATTTTTCGTGAGATTATCTCAGAAATTCATAGAAATAGTGATTTTTTAAAAGATTCGGGAAAAGATCTGAAAAAAATTGCGGATAATTTTCTCAATGCCTCAGAGGAGCAAGCCGCAAATGCTGAAGAACTTGCTGTCAGTGTAGAACAAATGTCTGCGAACATGAATGTGGCGAGAGAAAACGCAAGCTATTCTGAAAAGATCAGCCTTGACGCCACAAAAAACATGGAAGAAGGTAAACAGTCCTTGGAAAGGACTATGGTAAATTTTGAAGAAATAATTGATAAAGTAAAGATTGTTGAAGAGATAGCCAGCCATACAAATCTACTTGCAATTAATGCTTTTGTTGAAGCTGCAAATGCAAGACAATTCGGAAAAGGATTTGCTGTAATAGCTCGTGAAGTAAGAGAATTGGCGGAGAAAACAAGGTTTTCTGCAATTGAAATTGATCAGTTTGCAAAAATTTGCACTGAAGCCTCTTTCCATCTAAATGAGAAACTTCAGGATGTATCAATCCAACTTTCAGAATCCAGCAGCAAAGCAATTGATATAGCTGCGGCCGCCAATGAACAACAAACGACAGGATCTCAAATCAATGATTCTGTCCAAAGGCTGAATAATTCTGCGCAACAACTAGCTAATTCATCTCACAAGATCTCTTCAGCTTCAGAGAATATGATAGGCTGGTCGGGGAAATTAAACAAAACCATTAACATGTTTACGTATGAGGTCAATTGAAATAAAAACAGTCAGTTTTTTGCTGTTGCACATTTAAAGATAGGGCGGTGCCAACAGAATTGAAATAATTAATAAAGTTCTTAAACCTGAAAAAATAAAAATAACCTGAATAAACAACAAATATTATGATCTCAACTAAAATCAAATTCTCTAATTTTTTTAACCGCTTTTTTGCATTTGTTATACTCCTAATAGTTACGGGCTTACTCCATGCTCAGGTTGATAGTGGAAGTGGAATCTATCTTCAAGGAGGTATTGCTTTTGTCAACTTCAATGAAAGTGCCACAATATTCGCTGGAGGTGCAGAACTAACTGGTTCAGATGCATCAGTATCCAACGGAACTACCTTGGGTTTAGGTATAGGCTACAGCTTTAATTCAAAAATTTCTGCAATTCTCTTGATTGGCGTTCCCCCGAAAACTGACGTAATTGGTCTCGGTGGTCCAGTTGATGGCGTTCCTGTGGGAACACTTCAATATGCACCTAGTATTCTTGCTGTCAATTACCACTTCCAATTTGGGAAATTCCAGCCTTTTGTAGGCGCAGGCTTGAATTATACTATGATTTTGAAAGAAACGGACGGACTTATAGCAGATATAAACGCCGAAAATATGATAGCTCCAACATTAAGGTTAGGTTTCGAATTAATGTTTGATGAAAATATTGGGATTTTCGCGGTTGTTAATCAAATATGGGGCAATACGAATGTCAAAGGAACTGCACCAGCATCCCTTGGTTCAGCGCCAATTGTTGCGGAAGTAAAACTCAATCCAACCATTATTGGAACAGGAGTTACTTACCGATTCTAAGTATTATTACTTCTAACCTGAACCCGATTAATAATTTGTTTATTGATACAAATCAAACACCCTCCTTGCCTTCGCGTAGCTTCGGAGAAGCAAGGCTAACCTCCGAAACAGGGGTGTTTTCTTAAAGTCTTTATCGGGTTCAGTTTTCTACTTTCTAAATTATCTATAGATGGCAATCTAGTTTGAGTGAAAAATCAAACCAGTCCGAAATCTCTAAAATTGAAATTTGTTTGTTTTTTAGCATTTGAGATTTCTTGTCCAACTCCCTGGTTTTCGACCTACACTTTCATCGTTTTCCACTTACCCTTCTTGAACAGCCAAATGGCAATTATTGCATAGAGGCTGTGAGCGAAAGCGATACAGAAGAACACGCCGTTACTTTCCCATCCGAGATTAACTGACAAGTAGTAGGAAAGCGGAATTTGAATAAACCAAAAAACCACCAAACTGATATACATCGGCGTTTTAGTATCTCCTGATCCATTAAAACCCTGACCTACTACCATACCATAAGCAAAGAATATGTATCCAAAGCAGATAATCCGTAAGGCACTTATTCCAGTCTCTTTCACCATTCCTTCTGCTCCGAAAATTTGGAATATCGGATCTGCCAGAATAAAGAAAATTACCGCGACAACAACCAAAAAAATGGTATTCCACAATGCAGTTCTCCAAACGGAAGTTTCGGCTCGTTCCGGATTACCAGCACCTAAATTCTGACCAACCAAAGTGGCTGCTGCATTTGCCATCCCCCATGATGGTAGTAGTGTAAACACAATCACTCTAAAAGCAATCGTGTATCCAGCAAGTGCCTCCGGCCCAAAAAGTGAAACCACTCGTACAAGGAAGATCCAACTAGCAGTCTCTATTAAGAACTGGCCAACGCCACCCGCAGAAACAACAATCAACTCTTTGATTGTCTTCATCCGGATGACGAAACTCTCCCACCCCAATTTGATAATCGAACTTCCATTGAATAGATGAACCAATTGATACAAAACACCAATTGACCTACCTGTGGTTGTTGCAATCGCAGCACCTTCCACACCCATAGCCGGGATAGGACCCCATCCAAATATGAACAATGGATCAAGCACTATATTCAGACCGTTGGCGATCCAAAGCGCACGCATTGCAATAGAAGCGTCGCCAGCACCTCTGAAAATCCCATTGATCAGAAAGATGAGAATAATACTCAGGTTCCCTGCGTACATGATTCGGGTGTAGCCAACACCTTCCCTGACGAGATCAGGCTCGCCTCCCATTAAGCCAAGAATTTCCTCCGCGTAGATAAAGCCAGGGACTCCTAAAACTACCCCAACAGTGATTGATAAAAGTATAGCTTGAAATGCGGCATTCGCAGCTTTCTTCGGGTTTTTCTCCCCTATGCGTCTTGCTACAATAGCTGTAACAGCCATACTTAAGCCTACCGCAATAGAGTATATGATCATAAGCACGGACTCCGTTAGTCCTACAGTAGCTACAGCGTTGATGCTCACCTGTGAAACAAAAAACACGTCAACAACTGCAAATAAGGATTCCATGATCATCTCTGCGATCATGGGAATGGACAATAGTATAATTGCCCTGTTAATGCTCCCAGTGGTGAATTCCTTTTCTTCACCTTTAAGAGCTGATACTAGAAGTTTGAAAACTCCTCGAATAGAATAGTTAGATTTTTTCATTTCTAAATGAAATTAAAATGTTAGCATACCCTTGAACGGGTTTATAAAATGTAGATTTTGAAAAATGGATTTGTGTCCCCGAGCTTGGGGATTATGCTCTGATGGTGCAGAACATATTGGGCGCTATATCCAATCGAGACTTCATGATGATGCAATGATAACTAAATATTTGAAATCAAAGTAGGATTGACAGAAGAACTAGAAATAATAGGATATCCACTGACCAATATTTACCAATGCCAAAAACAGTAGCACCACACCAGGAATCACATTTACGATGGTTCTATTGTCAGCGACTCGCGTAAATCTACCTCCTACCCGAATGATGATGAAAAGGAGTGTAACCTCCCCTAAAAAAACACCCAAAATATAGCCCCAGTAATTTGCTTCTCTTAAATCAATAAGTCCGTGGATCTGAAGATAGGTAGTCACTCCCAACCAAAATGGCATTGCCAGGGGATTCAACACACCAAGAATTACGCCTTTCAGAAATCCAGTTTTCCCCGAGTCCTTAATCTCCACTTGAGAAGAAATCACTCTAGAGCGAATAGAAATTACACCGAGAACTCCCAAGGCGCAAGCGGCAATCAAGTAGAAGTAATTTGTGAATTCGAGTTGCTCTGAAAGATAAATTTGAATTTGGACAGCCAACGCCGCATACGTACTATCGATTATGGCGGCTCCCAAAGAGAGATAAAAAGCACTTTTTGCCCTTTTTGTCAAGGACAACCGCATGACAGTAATATTTATGGTAGCAGGAGGAATTGTCCCCAACATACTAATCCCAAATGAAATTAAGAATACTTGAAATATCACTGCGACGAAAGTAGCCAGTAATTGCTAATCGATTGAATTTACATCGTGATACTTGGTTTCTCCATTGCAAAGGCAACTAGATCTCAGAAAATCTTACCCAAGCCTTCTTCGACACTACCATTCTGCTGCCACGGTTATTATTTAGTGGTTGCATATCTACTTGACAATGCCTGGTTTGTCTTCGTATTATCGTACGTTGTATCCGCAACAACCCCTACCGACTCTTGATTAAATCCAATTATTATCGAGGAAATTGATTATTTTTCCATCCCAATGGAGCACGATTATAACCTACTCATCGAAAATCTTAAAGGACGACGATATGATGAAGCTCTCAGGGAACCCATTTTATCTGCTGGATTCGAAAATTCTAACCTTCCTGATAGTGTCAGGTATGCGCTAGAATCAATGCTTGAGATTGATGTTTCCTATGCATATAAGGTCTATAACAATTCGAGGAGAATTCACGAAATAATTAACAGAGAGCTTACCAAAAGGGAAATTCCTGTGGAGTACCGATACCAGGGAGCGCTAAAAACATTCACCAACATTCTGCTGTATGGCGATGTTGAAATAATCGTTCTAAAAAAGAACCCTTCTGGAAAACCACATCTAGATGTAAAAGAGCTGGGGAGTATTCTTATGGAAATCCTAAGCGGTGATCATAATTTCAAGTCCGTTGATTTTGATGACAAAACCAGAATTCGCATAACCGCTCAAAAACCAACCTGTGAAATAGACGTTTTACCATCCGTTTGGATCGATACTCCGGATTACGCAAAGACAAAAAACGAGATTTATCGAGGGATTGTGGAGTATGATTTTGTAAACACTAAGGTCAAGAAATATCTCCCTTTTCTAAATATTGCTAGATTCAATTCTCGCAATAAACATACTGGCGGTGTATTAAAATCCCTTTGCCGACTCTTGGGGACCCTAAAAAAAGACCTGGAGGAACCTATAAGTCTGAGAGACTCTGAAATCAACTCTATGATGTATGCTATCCCCGAAGAAGATCTTCGAGTCGATCAGCAACATCTTTTAAGTTTGTTGCCGTTGGTCGAAAATCATCTGAACAATCTCATAGTCGATGATGAATTCTACAGGTCGTTGAGATCTCCCTCACGTATGGAAAAAGTTTTTGCAAGTCAACCTGAAAAGAAAGAATCCTTAAAAAAGATACTAGAGTCTCTTAGGATTTTGATAAAAGATATCAAGAGAGATTTGGCTGAATCAGGAAAAGCCCTGGAAGAGCAGATAGAATATTCTAACCTATAGTTTCTTTATTCCCTCTTTGGTGAGATTGACTAGCCTTTTTTTGTAAAGGATACCAAGGGATCGTTTAAAATTCTTTTTACTCATTTGGAAATGAAATTGAATTTCATCTGGCGAGCTTTTGTCTGTAAGAGGAAGGAATCCCTCGTTATCAGAAAGAATGGATAAAATTTTCTCTGCGCCAGCTTCCAGATTGTCCAATCCGATTTTCTGCAAACTGATGTCAATCTTGCTGTCTGGGCGTATGGTTTTAACATAACCCTTGGTCCTATCTCCAGTTAAAATGTCGGTAAAAATCTCATTGGAGTATACAAGTCCTCTGTACTTGTTATTAACAACCACATTTAGTCCCAGATCGGTTTCTTCCGCGATCAAGAGGTTCACCTCCTCACCCTCCTCGAGTGATATGTCCTCTGTCTCAAAATGCGATTGCACCTTCTGCGTGGCAGCAAGTCTTTCAGTTTTTGCATCCAAATACAAATACACGAGATATGAACTCCCCAATTGCATTTCCCCTATTTGCTCTCTGAAGGGTACTAAAAGATCCTTTTCAATTCCCCAATCCAGGAAAGCACCAAACCTCGTCACGTCTTTGACTTTGAGAAACGCAAATTCATTTACATAAAGATGCGGTTTCAATGTTGTCGCAATAATGCGATCCTCGCTATCGCGATAGATAAAGACGTCTATCGGATCGTCGACCTGAAGATCCTCTGGTATGTACTTGGTCGGAAGCAGCACATCGTTGCCTTCCTCATCTTCCAGGTAAGCACCAGGAGGTGTGAACCTGAGGGTCTTGAGTCGATTTTTCTCTCCAATAATCATTCGGCAAGCCCTGCTCTTTTTAGTAATGCGTCTACTGTAGGTTCTTTTCCTCTAAATTTCTTATACAAATCCATTGGATGCTCTGTGCCTCCTTTACTCAATACGTTCTCCTTGAAGGAGTTTGCAGTATCCTTATCGAAGACACCTTTTTCCTTGAAAAGTGAAAATGCATCTGCATCCAAAACCTCTGCCCATTTGTAGCTATAGTAGCCTGCTGCATATCCACCAGCGAATATATGGCTGAATTGAACACTCATATTCGTATTCGAAACCTCAGGGAAAAGTTCGGTTGGAGCAAAGGCATTTTTCTCAAAATCAAACACACTACCCACATTTTTTGCATCCTCAACCGACATACTGTGCCACTTCATGTCCAAAAGTGCGAAACTAATTTGCCGTAAGGTGGCATAGGCCTCGTGGTACGTCGAAGACCGAATGATTCGATCCACAAGTTCTTCAGGAATCAGTTCTCCTGTTTCGTAGTGGTTTGCAAATAAGTCAAGGCATTCTTTTTCGTAGCACCAGTTCTCCATAATCTGCGATGGTAGCTCAACAAAATCCCAATACACGTTGGTCCCTGCCAAGCTTTCGTAGGTGGTATCGGCAAGCATGCCATGGAGGGCATGTCCAAATTCGTGAAACAAGGTTTTTACCTCGTCAAACTTCAGCAAGGAAGGTGAATCATCGGATGATGGTGTGAAGTTGCACACAATGCTAACCTGTGGCAATACTCGATTCCCTCCATCCTTTTTTTCTCCCCTAAATGATGTCATCCAGGCCCCACCGCGCTTTCCCTTTCTCGGAAAAAAATCTACTAGAAAGACAGCTACACCATCTCCATTACTATCCACAACTTCGTACGTCCTGACCTCATCGTGGTACTTTGGTAGCGAGGTGTTCTCAATAAATTTGACATCAAATAGCTTTTCAGCTGTCTTAAAAACGCCATCAATTACATTTTCAAGTTTGAAATATGGCTTAACCAATTCATCATCCAACTCGTACTTCTCTTTCCTTAATTTCTCCGAATAATACGCCCAGTCCCATCTCTGTAATTCATGGTCTGCCCCTACGGTCTTCATGTACTCCTTAATCTCATCAACTTCCGCCCGAGCCTTTGCGAGGCTCTTATGTAGCAGATCATTTAAAAATGCTAGTACTTTCTCAGGATCTCCAGCCATACGTTCCTCTAAGATGTAATGCGCGAACGTGGGGTAGCCAAGCAAATTCGAAAGTTCTGCTTTTAACGCTATTACCTCTTTTATTATTTCTTGGTTATCGTGCTCATCGCCTTTGACACACTTGCTCATGTAGGCCATGAACATTTGCTCTCTGAGTACCCTGCTATCTGCGTATTCCACAAAAGGGATATAGCTAGGCGCTTGGAGCGTAAAGATCCATTTTCCTGCCTGGCCTTTTTGTATTGCCAATTGTGCAGCTCTGCTCCTAACGTCATCTGGCAGGCCTGAAAGATTCGATTCGTCCTCGATGATCAACTCAAAGGAATTGGTTTCTGCTAGTACGTTTTCAGAAAATTTCAAAGACAATTTCGAAAGTTCGATACTTATTTCCTTGAATCTTTTTTTATCCTCACCCTCCAACTCCACACCACGCCTTACGAAATCCAAGTAGGTATTATTAAGCAATTTTTGCTGCTCTGGGGTCAGGTTCAGTTCCTCCTTTTTATCAAAAATCACTTTCACCTTTTGAAATAGATCGGAATCTTGTTTCACCTCGCTTTCAAAGGCAGCGAGCTTTGGCGAAATATCCTGCGTTATTTTTTGAATCTCATCGTTGGTCTCCGCCGAGTTGAGATTAAAGAGAATCGTAGAGTTACGAGTTAAAATTTGACCTGACTTTTCCAATGCCTCGATAACATTCTCGAATGTCGGCTCATCGGTGTTTTTAATAATGCTTCCAATCTCCTTTTTTGCTTCCTCCAGTGCGTGATCAATAGCTTCTATGTAGTGATCTTCCGTAATTTCGGAAAATGGCGGTAGCTGGAAAGGTGTTTGAAAAGAGGATAAAAGTGGGTTTGCCATTTATATTGTTTTTACAAAGCTGCAAAGGTAAGCTTGCTCATTTTATCTTTGCCAAAGATTATGAAACAGAAACGTTTTCTTTTTTTCGTTGCAGTCTTGCTTGCGCTTCAATCCTATGGGCAGAGTGGATACCTTGATCTTTCCTCTCCTCATAATTCAGTCAGGACTCATCTTGAGAATCTTCAGCCCGATACTTTCAATGATTCACTAGCAGCACAACCCTTTAATCCGAAAGAAAGGTCTCTGGCAGAAGCAAAGTCATCCGCACTCCGATTGAAGAGAGCGCTAGATGGAAAAGGTATATTCATCTACATGGATGAAGTTCCAAAATCTCCAAACTATTATGATTCAACCGGCAACCGGCACAAGTTCGCTCTCCTAGACGCCTATCCTAAGATATTTCTATTGAAACACGAAGATGGCAATTGGTATTATTCGGATTCTAGTGTAGACGCGATTAACAATCTCTATGAGGAGACCTTTAGATTTGGTACAGGAAGGTTAATGAATCTCCTACCAAAACTTGGCACCCAGAAAATTCTGGGCCTACATATGTATCAGTATGTCGCCATATTGATCCTGGCATTTATCAGTACGTTGGTCTACAAAATTTTTGCATTCCTAACAGAGCGCGTCATTCGAAAACTCCTTTACTCCTCGGGGTATAAGGGTGAAACTTCGGAAAAGTACTTATGGCTGCTGGCAAGACCGTCGAGTGTTTTTATCATCATTCTACTTTTGATTCTCTTTACTCCAGCACTACAATTACCTGTGTTGTATTCGCAGTACATCGTGACTGCGCTTCGAGTATCACTTCCTCTTGCAGGGACCATCATTGTCTATCGATTTGTAAATATTCTAGCAGTGTACCTGTCCCGACTAGCCCTAAAAACAGAGAGCACACTCGATGATCAACTGGTGCCATTACTAAGAAAAGCGCTCAAAACCTTTGTTGTAATTATTGGAACACTGTTTATTCTGAACAACCTAGCTGTTCCTATTCTTCCCCTGTTAACCGGTCTTTCGATTGGTGGTTTGGCATTTGCCCTTGCAGCCCAAGACACCATCAAGAATTTCTTTGGTTCGATCATGATCTTCATCGACAAACCCTTTCAAGTTGGGGATTGGGTAACAACAGGAAATATCGACGGCACGGTAGAAGAAGTCGGATTCAGATCATCAAGAATTCGAACTTTCAGAAATTCGCTGGTTTATGTGCCAAATGGAAAACTTGCCGACAGCACCATTGACAACCATGGATTAAGGCAGTACCGGCGATTTTACACTCAGATTTCCATCAATTACGATACTCCTCCTGAATTGATCGAGATATTCGTAAATGGTCTCAAAAAAATTGTGGAAACGCATCCAAATACGAGAAAAGACAACTACCATGTGTATTTCAATGACATGGCAGCTTCATCCTTAAACATCATGTTCTACATATTCTTTGAGGTTCCAACCTGGGCAAAGGAACTTGAAGCTCGTCATGAAGTGCTTTTAGAAATCATGAATCTTGCTAAAGAATTGGGAATAAACTTCGCGTTTCCTACTCAAACATTGCATGTCGAAAGTATACCTGGGCAATTACCATCATCACCTACCTATATGTCTCCAGAAAATGCCACGGAAAAACTGGGCGGCTTCTTTAAGGAAAAGTAACTTGATCCCAAAACCCCTTTCTACGACTCTCCTCCTACTTTCAGATCCTTCACTATGTTCAGGATGACATTCCAAATTTAGATTGAAGCTGTCCTGCCCGTCGGTTCAGGCGGGCGAAGAAAGCATCTTACCGTGCTTTTGTAATACCCTTTCCTTTGTGATCTTGACCTGATAATAATTATTAATTGGGTTCAGGCTAATCTTACTTGCTCTTAATCCAGCGTTGAGTGAACTGCTGGTTATCTAGCAAAATCTCAACGAGATAGATGCCTGGACTTGCATTAGTCATGTCAAGCTTATCGATCCATTGATCACCGTTCTTCTCACTCTCGTAGGCATGGAAAACCTTTCCAGACAAATCTGAAATCCTAATACTCATCGTTCCTCTCAGTCCGTTGTCCAGATTGATTGCTAGTTGGTTGCTGCCAGGATTCGGGTAAATACCGAGCGTATTTGAGACCTCATCTCTAACACCTAATACATCGTTGACCGTCAAAACAAACGCCTGTTCAAATGAATCTTCTGCATCCTCTGCCGAGACCAGTATTTTCAGTGTCGGTGTTGTGTCAAAGTTTACATCACCGATTAGGATTAGGTTGCTATTACTAATAACAAACAGATCATTATGTGCATCATTACTTCCATTGCCAGAGGCTAACGACAATTCATGCGTGTCACCTGCATTCGGATCAGTTACCGTGATTGATGCTATTACAGCTCCAGGACTCGTCCCTTCATCCAACGATGTGTTGGACAGCGCAATGGCTGTAGGTCCTTGATTTACATCATTCACTGCTAGCACAAAAGCCTGCTCAACTGCATTATCAATATCGCTTGCAGACAAGTAAATATTGTATGTCCCTTTTGCCTCAAAACTGGAGGTTGATGTGATAATCAACTTATCTCCATCGATTAAGAACAATCCATTGTCTGCATCATTGGTCCCATTCCCAGTTACTAGGGAAAACGTATGGGAATCACCCACATTTGGATCAACTGCAGAGATAGTAGCAACGGTTGATCCTGGAGTTGTTCCTTCATCAAAGGCAGTTGCAGATAGGTTTATAGCTGTTGGTGCCTGATTTACATTATTCACATTGAATACGATCGCCTGCTCATACGTTTGGTGTCCATCGTACACGGATAGGTAAATGAATAGCTGCGGAGTATCTTCAAACCGCACATCCTTGGTTACACGAAGACTGTTGTTGTTGAGTGAAAAGAAGCTGTTGTGCAAATCATTGGAACCATCACCGGTTACCAGAGAAATCACATGCGTATCATTGGCGTTCAAATCATCTATGGTAATGGTCGCAATCTCCGTATCTAAAGGTAAGTGCTCATCCAAAGAACTGGATGACAAATTAATGGCTGTAGGAGCAACGTTTGAATTTCTGAAGACAAACAACACATGATCATCTTCCTCCTCACGATAAGCTCTTCTCGCAACGATATCCAAATCGTCGTCCCCATCCACATCCATCAATTTGAGGTCGTCGGCATCTACATCGCTGATGGTTTGAACCTGTGTAAAAGTTCCAGAACCATCATTGGTTCTAATGTCAATGTCATAATTATCCTGACCATCTCCATCGTCCTCATAGGAGCCAGTAATCATATCCAAAGATCCATCTCCATCGATGTCTCCGAGCATAATTGCGGTGAGTTGAGTGCCACTGATCGACTGGTTTAATGTAAAAGATGCATTTCCATCATTTACATGGATATCGATGATTTTCTCTAAACCAGAATCTGAACCCCTTACAGATATAATATCAGCTAGGCCATCGCCGTTTACATCGCCTGCTGTTCCATAACTAAATCCGTAATCGTTTGATGTAATAGCTGTTGTGTACGAGAATGAAAAACCGGATGCGCTACCAGCAAATATGACATCATCTCCATTAGCTGTGGTAATTAGTAGATCATCAAATTCATCTCCATTAAAATTGCCAATCGACATATTTTCAAAATCGCCGTCTACAAGACTCGCTGGTGGATTGCTGCCATCATACATTAGCATCTCTTGCATTTGACCAAATTCGCCATCTTCATCTACCTCAAGGATTTGAACACCGTAGTAGTCATAATCGTCAGACTGCTCAAAACGGATGGCTACTTCCATTAGCCCGTCACCATCAAAATCTCCAGCAATTAGTTGATCTATATCATCATAATTTGCTATAAAATCATTGTCCGAAAAGTAACCATCATCATTTTTCGCTATACGTAGCGATCCAGACCGCACATTCAGAAGATCAAGGTCTCCATCATTGTCATAGTCGATAAAAGTCGCCTCATTTAGTGCATATTTTATAGGCAGAAACTCAGGTAAGAAACTCCCATCATTTTGCTGAAAAATGTCATTTCCGTAGTAACTCCCAGACGATCTGAACAAATCTGCATCGCCATCCTGATCATAATCTCCAGGTTCGAAAACACTAGCACTCCTTGAGCCAAAGATCTTGATGGGATCGCTATTAAAGATTCCATGGCCCTTTTCAGCTAGGTTGTTAACCTTCAATTGACCGTCTTCAATTCTCGTATTCCCTTGATCATCATCCACTTCAAGCTGGACAATCAAATCGCTTCCAAGCGTTTCCCAATCTAACTCACTGTTGAGGGTGATATTTCCGGAGGCATCCATCAAGAACAGATCGTTGTTATTGGCTCCATCTGCAAAGCTGATGGATGTTACTGCATCTCCATTTGGATCGTCTGCCGTTACTTGACCCAGCACGGTGCCAATTGGGGTATTTTCATCAATGATCGACCTACCTGAAAATCCTGTCAGATAGGGTGCGATGTTTGTATTTTCAAGCACCTGCCGATATTCTCCTCCTGAAACGATCATATCGAGATCATCGTCACCATCCATATCACCAAAGGCAAGTCCTCTAAATGAAGCGTACTCATCTTCCTCGGCGACTGGAAAGACCTGCGCAAAGTCAAAGGAATTGGAACCGTCATTTAGGTATGTTACGACATTCTCTCCGCCAGATCCTTCATCAGTCACAAACGCAACGTCAATCAAACCATCTCCGTCAAAATCACCAGCAATAATATCACCATTACTTGTGAGGTAAGGCACTGAGGTTCCATACTGAGCAAAAGTACCATCGCCCTGGCCATCGAGAAGGTAGAGGTCATTATCTGTGGCAATCAAGACATCTAGGTCACCATCGCCATCAAAATCTGCAACTATTAGCTCCCGCTGAGAGCTAAAATTGTAAACCCCAATCTGACTAAAAGCACCTCCCCCATCATTAGACATGACAAATGAGTTGTTGGAAGATCTGAAAATAAGATCTGTTCTTCCGTCTTCATCAAAATCGCCTACTTCAACATCATGAGAACTTGAACTTGTTAGTGTTTCTTCCAAAGTGAAAGTCCTATCACCATCATTCGACCAGACTGCACCGCCATCGGACGATACAAGAACTATATCACTGTAACCATCATTGTTAAAATCTGCAACTGCAATATACCTAACTGTAGCCCCAAGAGATCCCATTTGAAATGTATATGAATCAGAGAAATCTCCAGTTCCATTATTTAGGTGCATAAAAACATCCGTGCTGTTGTTTGTGATGAGATCCTGATCCCCATCATTGTCGAAATCAGAAAGAATAACATTGTCCCCATACGCTATCTGCGTACCTGAACTCTCAGTCAAATCTGTCTGCAGATAGATATTGCTATTGCCACTAGATCGCTTGTAAATCAGCTCGTCATCGCCATCGCCATCAATATCAGCCATCACCGGAGATTCTGTCCTTGCGCTATACACTGATTCGGAAGTTGCCGCAAAAGTTCCATTCCCCGTCTCTGGAGAATTCTGCAGGTGAAGCTCAAATTCAAATTCTCGAGTTACTCCAGAGGCGGTCCCGGCTAGAAGAATTCGATAGGTTGATTGTGTTTCGAAATCGAGGTCAGATCCGCTGACCATAAGCCTTGCGGTGCTACCACTACCGGAAATTGTAAATTTTGAATTGTCGGCATCATTGGTTCCATCCCCTGCTCCCAAACTGAAAACCGTACCACCGTCTGTGTCTGCAATATCATTTCCATCACGATCGAAAGCGATGAGCGCACCAATTTCGCCATTGGCGACTGCACGTCGCTCGGTGAAGTCATTCGGCGCGATTGCAATATTTTGTGGCCCCGATACATCAAGGTAGGCATAGTCTGTGCCACCACTCTCTCCAACCAAATCCAAATGGCCGTCTCCATCTAAATCACCTAATGAGATGTTGCTGAAATTTTGGGCAACATCTCCAACATCTCCGTTCAGGTCGCCCGCTGTAGAACTTAATGTTGTTCCATTAAAGCGGAGTAACTCATTATAATTCCCCCCTGCCCTTACGAGGATTAAGTCGTCGTCTCCATCGTTGTCAAAATCAGCCACTGCCGCATCATTGACGGCACCTGAAGATACAGGAGCGGAAGAGACGCTAATGTCTAAGAAACCAAGAGGAGTTCCTTCGATATATTGATTTTGAGATGCGAATCCCGTTGAGAAATAGGCCTGGTTCCAGAAAATATCTAAATCGCCATCGCCATCCATATCAAATGTTTTGATTCCATCAAAACGTCCCATATAATCGCGCTCCCGAATCTTTATTGGATTGAGTGGATCAAATGTCGGTACACCAGGACCAACGGTTGTGTTTTCCTGAATATTAATACTAGAAGTATATGGTACGGTACCGAGATAGAATGTATGGATTAGATCCATGTCCCCATCATTATCTACGTCGGCAAACTCAAGATCTCTAATAGTTTCAAAAGTAGATGCCTGCATGAGATTTATGGAGCCGAAATCAACAAAATTACCATCCCCATCATTTACTGAGACGTCAAAGTGGTATCCGCTGGTTGACATTACCACATCGAGATCTCCATCAGAGTCCCAATCAACAAGATCGACGTTACTATTACTTGCACCTTGAGGCAAAGTATTAACCACAAAGTTCCCATCACCATCATTGATTGCCTTGTATACATTGGTACCGACTCCAGTGCTCGTAAAGATCAAATCCAAATCAGTATCTCCATCCAAATCACCAACCAGAATGTCGCGCTCCATATTGGTCAAGGTCGCAGGACTAGCGCTCGTAAAACCATCATCAATGTTTCCATTAAGAATAGCGCCTCCAGTGTTTGTCGACAATATGATTTCTAATTCAGGGTCTGCATCAATGTTTGCCATCACAAAATCATTCGTGCTAGCTGGGAAAGGAATAGCACCTCCTGTTTTTCTAAAATAAACTCCCTGAGTCTGAGCATCCGCTGTGTTGGGTAAGATCGCGCCTGCAGCAACTGTACCAGCCACAGCGGCACCCTTCATCGAAAGGCTCATGCTTTCAAGTCTAGACCTAAACTTTTCAACACGCGAAACGAGCGTATTTTTTCTTCTCCGATTGAGGCCATCGAAGGTTCCGTTCGAAATACTTTTTTCGAGACGAGATTTGAATTTATAATAATTTGACTTGGTACGTGAGAGTAACTGATTTGGGTGGCGCATGAATAATTCAGTTCAGTGGTATAAAAAATGGCTACATTAAGTTAATCAAATGAGTCGTACTTTAAGGTAGATTTTACAATTAGATCTTCGTATTGTCCATTTTTTTTATATTGGATCAAAGCCATCTTATACCCTTTTTCCAGGTACTTAATTTGTAGTTCAGTATCAAAAAGCTGAGTCAGAGCTTTTTGAGATAGTTTTTCTTCAATATTTTTTAGTTCATCGGCCTTTTGCGCTAGCTCAATAGCACGATCCACATACCTTTTTGATGAATCCGTGACGAGTTCATCCAAACCCGCATAATGAAGTAGACTCGAACATAGTCTGCTGTTATGGCTATTTCCTCTCATAGTAAGAATGGGTTTTCCTAATCTCAATGTTTCAATTCCAGTGAAATGAGCATTGCAGATGAATGTGTCAAGAAAGAGATCTGCATGCTTGAATCGTTCCCAATGCTGTTCAACATTCAAAGGCTTTGCAAATACAATTCGCTCGTGTGAAACGGACCTCGCTTCAGCATTTAACAAAATATGTTTTTGAGTTGTCGCTGATCCTGCATCATACAACCAGAGTACGGAGTGTGGAGTTTTTCTTAATATTTCCATCCAACAGTCAAAAGTCTGCGGATCAATTTTTTGGGGATGGTTAAAAGACGCAAAGATAAATTTATCTGGAGGTAAGCCGTGGTCAGTTTTAATCGTACTGGGAACTTCTATCACTGGTAATTTTGAGTTAATCAGCAGAGATACAGGCAGTGTGATCACTTTTTCCGAGAAACTCGATCTTAGCTGATCGTCCATCATGTACTCGTCAGAGAAAACATAATCAACAAAGGGAGCACCAGTCGTTTGATGAGATCCTAAGATCATCATCTGAATGGGTGCCGGGCGCATTGTCAAAACTTCCATTTTCATGTTGGCATTGTAGCCAGCAAGTGCAACCAAAATATCAACTCCTGTTCTATTGATCAAATTCGCAATTTCCAGGGAATTGAGCTTTGAAACATCGTGGTAGTAGTCTACCGAATCCTCAATCTCGTGACACACCGAATCATCTGTATGCACAAGCGAAAATGCATGAACCTCGAATTCCGAACTGGTATGATGTCCAAACAATTTTCTCGTCAGATAGCCTCCTGGGTGTTTCCGAAATTCTGAAGAGAAGTATCCAATTTTTATTTTCGCTTTGCTCAACGCATGATTGTACGAAACTGGAGGGAATTGACTTCTAGCACTCCTCACGATTCCCTGAGCATACTTTTCCGCCACTTTTCTGTAATCTGAGTTTTCAACCTTGCTAAAACTTAAATCAAAAGGAACAATCTCAAAAACTGGTGCGGGATCAATGATGTAGTCTTGGATAATTCTTTCTAACTCCTGCTGATCTTTCTCAAACTCCGACCAGTCATTTAGGCGTTTTCGTAGCAGAATCTGTTGGTACCTGAGGCCTTTTCGAAATGCACCACGCCCTTTTTGCAATCCCTCTTTACAAACTTGCAAGGCCTCTTCGTATCTGGAAAGCCTAGTGCTAATTAAATGCGCCAGGTTATACCAGGCAATACTCAATTCAGGATCGATCTCAATCGCTTTCCTATAAAGAGAAATTGATTTATCAAGATCATCTAGTTTTTCATGGAGACCAGCGAGGTTATTATAGCCCATCGCTTCATTCGGGTAATGGCGAATGAGTTTCTCATAAAAGGTCACCGCCTCACTATACTTACCAATTTTCTGATAGATGTTGGCCAGGTTGTTTAGCGAGGCTTTATGTTTTCCATTAAGCTGGAGACACCTTTCGTAAATGGAAATACCTTCATCAGTTCTCCCAATTTGGACCAGAGATTTAGCACAATGAAAGAGCACTTTCTCATTTTCCAACCTGGCGAATCCCACAGATTCAAATGCTTGCACAGCTTCCGTCGGACTACCTGTCTGACTCCTAATGATTCCCAGGTTAACTTTAAGTTGAGGGTTACCCGCTTTTTTGATAGCATCTTCGAGGACTTTGAGAGCTTCATCTGATCTATCGACCTTAACCAGTGTAGCAGCGGTCTGGATGAGAAAATTGACCCCTTCAGGTTTAATTTTCAATCCTTCCTGGTAGTGTTCAAGAGCTTTATCAAAACTCTTTTGTTGGTAGAACGACTGGCCAAGCATAAACCAGCTATCGAGATGATCGGGTTTCAATTTTAGAATTTCGCGATAGAGCTTCCGGGCTTCATCCAGCTTGCCCGATTGGTGCAGATCGAGCGCAGTTTTGTAGTAGGTATTAAGATTTACCTTGACCATTTTTGGTCTCTTTTTCTTCCTGATTGTCGTACGCGGATGCTTCTTGATTTTGCTTTGGAGGTTCTTGCCAGAAAATTCGATTTGGGGTTATTATGGCTCGGGAATGCATATCGTTCAGGTTATTTAGGATATTCGGCCGTACAACACCTGGCAAAATATGAACGTCATACAGTTCCTTCACAACATTTTGATACTCCAAATGGGCTTCTACTTTTTTAGTTCGAAGGTTTACGATAGCCACACCAGCTATCGGGTTTTTTGAAGCAATGGGCATCTTTCCAAAGTCCTTGCTATCCTCCCGAATCTTAGACAATCCAATAAAAAGGTAGTTCTGATAGAAGGACATTCCTCTTGCAAAACCAGGAACGTCGCAAATCTTTTCATTCGACTTTGAAGGCACATGGTATTTCCATAATTCCCCCACTGCAGATTGCAAGTAGAAAATGTCGCCCCCAACGAGTCTTGGACTGTGCGGCATTGCAAGCCCATCCAGCAGGATCTCATTTGTATCAACATCCATGAGAATGCCCCCGTTGAGTTTGTTTTCTCTCCAACCTCCCGGTACATCAGACTTCCCAAGTGCAGTTACGTATTTTGGCATTCCATCTTTCAATGTCATCCCGTTTAAATGACACCTGTCACCAGGCTTAAGCTCTGTAATAAAATGGGGCTTCCATTTCGGCGCAAAACTGAATTGTGGGTCAAGCTGAGCTATACAAGAGAATTGAGTGATCACAGCCCATAAACCACCTTTTCCATACGAAATATCATGCGTATCTACGGACCCTGTATACCAGGAAGACCTGGGAAGGTAAAGCGCGTCATACACATCCGGCTTATTGGGATACGACTTCCCAGCATTGTTTGATCGGTGCGTAAGAATGATCTCTGATAGGCATGCAATGGCCAGGTGCTTGTCGTGAGATGCCACCCCCATCGGCTTTTTAAAGTTTCTTGGGAGTTGAATCATATTAGATTCATTCTTGGGGCTGAACATCACCACCTTTCCCGTTTGGTAGGTACTTAAGACGAGGCTACTCTTGAGTGTATGAAGAATCTTTGCAAATGAGGCTGTATGAACATAGTTGAACGGGTTTTCCTGTTCTATTGCCTCGGTATCGTTTGGTTCTGGTGCATCCATTAATTAGTGTTTGGAAAGTGAATTTATACTCTTTTTCAACAGGAATTAAATCAGAAATAAAGGAGATCTTGCTAATATTAATCATGGATCACGCAATGAAAGTAGAATTTGTCTGGGGAAACATCACTGAAGACCTAAAAAAGGAGGTGGTAGCTTTTTGGTCTGCCGAGCAAGCCATACTCGACGAAGAAAAGGCAAAGAAAAGAGCCAATGAGCTAGTTGCTATCTGCAGAAAATCAGGTGAGTTGGTAGGAGTTGTAACTCACGTGAAGTACCTGTATCAACCGCTTCAAAACTATTTTCACCTACGACGAACCTTCGTGAAGGAGAGTGCTAGAAATCAGGGAGTGATGAAAGCGCTATTTCAAGAGATCTGGAAGATTTTTAGTGAAAAGAAAATTTACGAAGCGGAAGGAATCGTTGGTATCATGGGTGTCCAGGAAAACCCTCACTTAAATAGTAGGAATACTGCGGTTTGGACCGAGTACGGCAATAACGTCCTCATCGGACTAGACAGCAGGGGCTTTCAAATACGAGCCAGCTATTTTGAAGGAGCCAAACTCACCCTTCCAAAGCAATCTCAGGGAGCTCCTTCCTGAGTTATGTGATGGGCTTTTACCCAGTCGAATTTATTGAACTCTAATAATTCAGCTTCTTTCTCATCGTAGAAGATCTCCTCCACAACCACGAAGTGTCTGTGCTTGTCTTCTCCAATGTATCCTAGTAAGAAGTACTCCCATTCATTACCATCCCATGGGAACTTCAGGAAGTGAACCGAAACAATGTCTTTCTCCTCACCATATTCCTTTATGAAGTAATCTCTTTGTTCCGCATCGGAAACATAAAGGGCCTTCATGTTCCACAATTCGTCTTTCTTAGAGCAATAGGCATGAAGATCTATATCACCTGTGACCTTGGAATGATCGGCCTTTGCCTGTTTGATTTTGAAATGGTCAAATGAATGTACCTGCGGAGCACTAACATAATAGCCCGAGTAGGCCTGGCTAAAAGCAAATAAAACGGCTATGCTTAGAATGAGTGTGGCGACAATTTTTTTCATAATAGGGTGTTTTTTAAATCATTAAATAACAGCTAGTTATGACACAATGGTAAACTTTTAGTACTGTACTAATCAAATAAAATCGACAAGTAGAATGTATTCTATCGATAAACCTGAAAAATGCGCATACGAAGCAAAATCACGTTATCCATTTCAGCGAAGGAACTTAATTCCTATTTCGCTCTTTTCGAATAATCTATACTCAAAAGAGGAAAGCAAAAATGTTTAAGTTTATAACCATATTCCAAGAGGATTAACCAAGTAAAAAAGCATTAAAACCAACGGTTTAAAATCTCAAAAAAACAGGAATTGATTTATGGATAGTACCAGGACAATATATTATATCGACGAGAGTGAAAATTCAGTTGACCAAGAGGTGTCCTTGGCTATGGGGAAAACTATGAACGAGAATCTAGCTGAATACTGTAAGTTAATTCGGATGTTGTTCGCTATGTCTAATATTGAGACGGTTAATTATCAGTCAGACAAGAGCATTTATTACATTTCTGATGAGCATTGATAATCATATATTTCCATCCCATTTTCGGGAGTTTATAATTGCGCTCAATGAGCATGAAGTCGAATACATGCTTATTGGAGGTTTTGCCATGGGAGCCTATGGACATATGAGAGGCACGAATGATTTAGACATCTATGTGAATGCAACAGAGGAGAACGCTGATAGACTTATTAAAGCTTCCTTAGATTATGGGATTCCAGCCAAAAACCTCAAAAAAGAGATGTTTCTGGTGCCAAAAATGATTGGAATTGGGCAGCCCCCTCTTCGGATTGAAGTTTTAAAAAAATTGGACACAGTGGATTTCGAATATGCCTATCAGCGAATCAAAAAAACAGCTCTTGATGGTATGCACATCAATGTTGTGGGTCTGGAAGACTTACGGCTTTTAAAGCTAGCAGCTATAAAAGGACGAGATCAAGCCAGGGATCAGGAAGATTTAAATTTTATAGAAAAATTGCTTGCTAAACTGAAGAAAGGTAAAGATTGATAAACCTGAAAAATGCGCATAAGAAGCAAAATCACGTTATCCATTTCAGCTAAGGAACTTAATCCTTATTTTCGCTCTTTAACTGACTAAAACAGATCCAAAAAAAAATGAAATTCGGAACCAAGGCACTTCACGCTGGCATTGAGCCAGACCCATCAACAGGAGCAATTATGACTCCTATTTTTCAAACATCCACGTACGTTCAAGATGGACCAGGGGTACACAAAGGTTTCGAGTATGCTCGAACGCAAAATCCGACACGAAGTGTATTGGAAAAGAATTTAGCAGCACTTGAAAACGGGAAGTTCGGAAGGGCCTTTTCGTCTGGAATGAGTGCAACGGAGACGGTCATCAAAATGCTAAGACCTGGCGATGAAGTAGTTAGCACAGGAGATCTCTATGGTGGTAGTTTTAGACTGTTCACTGAAATATATGAGAAGTTTGGCATCAAATTCACATTTGTAGACATGCGGGATATTGCAAATGTGGAAGCTGTGATGACAGATAAAACCAAGCTTGTTTGGGTAGAAACTCCGACCAACCCCATGTTGAACATTGTTGACATCGAGGCAGTAGCGGCAATAGGGCATAAATATGGAGCGAAGGTTGCCGTCGATAATACATTTGCCTCTCCGTATCTCCAAAATCCACTGGATCTAGGTGCCGATATCGTCATGCATTCTGTGACTAAATATATAGCTGGTCACTCTGATGTTATCATGGGTTTTCTTGCCACCAACGATCCGGAGTTAGACGAAAAAATTGCTTTCATTCAGAATTCCGCTGGTGCTGTTCCCGGGCCGCAAGATTGTTTCCTTGTAATCAGAGGGATCAAAACGCTCCACGTTAGAATGCAAAGACATTGTGAAAACGGAGAAAAAATTGCGAACCACTTAAGAAATCATCCAAAGGTTGACAAGGTTTATTGGCCTGGATTCGAAGATCATCCTAACCACGACATTGCTAAGAAGCAAATGAGCGGGTTCGGAGGAATGATGTCCTTCGTACTGAAAGAAGACACGCTCGAACAAGCGGAAGCTACTTTGAGCGCATTCAAACTCTTTAGCTTGGCGGAATCGTTAGGAGGAGTTGAATCATTGGTTGGCCATCCAGCAGGCATGACCCATGCTAGTATTCCCAAGGAAAAAAGGATTGTTGGTGGACTAGTGGATTCTCTGATTAGACTGAGCGTTGGAATTGAGGACGTTGAAGATCTAATCGCTGATCTCGACCAGGCTATTGGGTAGGTTATAAACTATTTGTTTGATCGCTCATTTTAGAAATCCAGCTTTCAAGAAGGCTTAGTACATCCTGCTTTTCAAGATCATTGTGAGGTTCATGAAATGCCCCAACCAAGGGGCGGAATTCAATACGTTCTGATTTTTCAGCGGCATTCTTAGTAGTTGAAAAGCTGATGATTTGATCTGAATCACCATGGTACACCAGACCCGACAGTTTAGTGTCAGCGGCCTTTTCCTGCACGTACTTCCCAGTCTTCACTGCTTCACTAAAGAATCTTGCTGAGATTTTGTTATGGACAAGTGGATCCGATACATAATCTTTCACAACTTGTTTGTCTTTGCTTAGATGTGCAGCATCCAGTTCGCTTGTCAGGCTGAATCGTGGAAAGACAGAAGCCATTAACTCCCCCATTTTTACCTTCCATTTTGGTGGCTCAAAAGCTAAGGCCAGCCAGGGTGACGAAGCAACAAATCCAGTCAATTCTGTCACTGGCTTCTTCAGTACATAATTGAGCGTAACACATCCGCCGAAGCTATGACCAAACAAAAACATAGGGATATCCAGAAAATTCAAACGAGTAAACTTCAACGACTCCTCCACATCGTCAAGCACTATATCCATGGAAGGCATATGCCCCCTCCTACCTGCCGATTTCCCATGGCCCCTGAAATCGAACCCAACACTTGCTACGTTTTTTTGACTCAGATAATCAGTCACATGCTCATATCTACCGATATGTTCCCCGTGACCATGCAGTATACAAACTACTGCCTTGGGGTTCTCTGGTTTCCTAATTATATAATATAATTTTAGACCATCGCTGGATAGGATATAATTGCTTTCTGAATCTTCTTTCATTTCTAGTCAGCAAATTAGATAATTAAAGAGATCAGTGGAACGTTTACTTGATTATGCGTAAGATTTTTGAAACCGTATTTTATTCACTTCCGTTTCAGCTGGCCTTTCTACATGTCAGGAAAAATCTTGCACTGCTTGCTCTATGGGTAATAATCATTGCCGCATTTTCTGGAGGACTTGGGAAAGTCTATGGTATTCAATACCTTTTTCTGGATCCTGAATATCAAGGGCAAGTGAACTTTTGGAGTTTCTTTTGGGTCGGCATGGCGTTCGGAAATCTGGTGATGGCCTTTCATATCACCTGTTACATCCTCGATGGTCATCGGTATAGATTTATTGCCGTTTTGCAACGTCCCTTCGCAAAGTTCTCGCTCAATAACAGCATTATCCCACTACTCGTACTCCTAGCCTATTTGTTTACCATGATTGGGTTTCAGGTGGAAAACGAGTTTGCCAGTAAAACCGATATCATTCTATACGTCTTAGGTTTAATCCTTGGCATAAATGCCCTGATGCTTTTGATGTTCTTGTATTTCCGGTTTACCAACAAGAACATTTTCCGGTTTGTCGCAAGCACTGTGGATCGGCAGCTCAGAAAAAACCCGCTAAGCCGTCAGGTAATGATGGACAAACTAAAAGAAACTAAGCAAGACAAATACCATGTAAAATCATACCTCGATTTTAAACTCCGCGTGAGATCGACAGAACCAATCGTCGATTTTAGCAACAGAGAGGCCGTACTCAAAGTGTTTGATCAAAATCACTTCAACTCTGTGCTTGTTGAACTGATCTTCATTGGTATTATCCTGCTGCTGGGTCTTTTCCTTGACTATCCTTTTCTTCAGATTCCAGCGGCTGCCAGCTCACTTGTCATCTTTTCCATTGCAGTGATGTTGGTAGGAGCTATTTCCTTTTGGTTTAAAGAATGGGGGTTAGCCTTCGCTCTTGGCCTTTTTGTGCTGGTAAACCTGGCCGTCAAAAATGAGTTTGGCAAGGGTGTAAACAAAGCAGCCGGACTTGATTACAATGCTGGTAAAATCAGCTACACCATCGAGTCTCTTCAGAAAACACACTCCAAAGCACAGTTCGAGCACGACGAACTGCACATGCTCAAGACACTGGAAAATTGGAAGAAAAAATGGCCTGATTCCAAAAAGCAAAAAATGGTATTCCAGTGCGTAAGTGGTGGCGGTCAGCGAGCCGCTTTGTGGACTGTCAATTCACTTTTGAAAGCAGACAGCATTCTCGATGGAACACTAATGCAGCAAAGTTTCTTAATCACAGGTGCATCAGGAGGTGCTATCGGCGCTGCCTATTTTCGGGAGCTATACCGACAAAATTTGATCCAGCAGAAGAAAGATGTCATGCTTTCCAACATGGGCAAAGACAATCTAAACCCAGTCATATTCAGTCTATTGGTAAATGATCTTTTTATCAAACTTCAGACCTATAAGTTTGCGGGAAGAAGCTACAAAATCGATCGAGGATATTCGTTCGAGCAGAATCTGAATCGAAACCTGGAGGGAGTACTTTCCAAAAAGATTGACGATTATCAGGAGGTTGAGGAAAAAGCAGAGATACCAACCTTGATTCTGTCGCCGACCATTGCCAACGATGGACGAAAACTCTACATTTCATCACAACCTGTAAGCTTTATGGGTATCGCCTCTGGAATCGTTGATGGCCCAGACCAAAAAATTAGAGGCGCAGACTTCCAGGCGCTTTTCAAAAATCAATCATCTGGGGATCTTAGCTTCTTATCAGCGCTCCGAATGTCCGCCTCCTTCCCATATATCACTCCTTCTATCAGTTTGCCGAGTGAGCCAAGGATTGAAATCATGGATGCTGGAATATCCGATAATTTTGGCGTTCTGGATGCCTTGAAATTTATTCATGTTTTCAAAGACTGGATAGAAGAAAACACAGATGGCGTTGTACTTCTGGTCATACGCGACACGAAGACCAACTCGCCCATCGAAGACCGTCCAATCCCATCCGTCCTGGACAGACTCACCTATCCGATTGCCAGCGTTTATAACAACCTGTCAAGCATGCAGGACATAAACAATGATATAAGAATTGAGCAGGCAAAGGATTGGCTCAACGCTGATCTGGATCTGGTGGAGATTGCGTATGACTCACACTACAATGCAAAAGGTGAATCTGAAGTAAAAAGAGCGTCCCTTAGCTGGCACCTTACTTCCCTGGAGAAGAAGAATATCATGAACAACATCGATATCGAAAGTAATAAGACGGCATTGGTAAGGCTAAAAGAGTTACTCAAAAACTCATCAACTCCTTAAACCTAGACGTCTGTCGTCGGGAGACTTCTACCTCTGTTCCATCTTTTAGATAAAGCCGTATCGTCCCACTAAACCATGGTTCTATCTTATCCACCCACTTTAAATTTATGATTTGTTGCCGATTTGCTCTGAAGAATACGTCGGGATCAAGCCTGGTTTCCATGTATTGCAACGTTTTCGGAATCATGGGTTTCTGCTCCTTGAAATAAATTCTTGTGTAATTATCCCAAATCTCAAAAATTCGAACATCTCCTAAATTTACAAACCAGCACTTTTCACCATCTTTCACAAATACCTGGCTATCCTCGGACAATACCTTTTTACCAGATGACTTTGTGATATTTTTAATCTCGACCTTTTCCAAAGCTTTTTCGAGTCTCTCTTCAGTAATTGGTTTTTTCAGGTAATCCAGTGCATTGTATTCAAATGCCTTCATTGCAAACTCGCTATAGGCAGTAGTAAATATGACATTTGGCACTTCGTCTAACGACTCCAAAAGTTCGAACCCATCCTTTCCTGGCATCTGAATATCCAGAAACAAGAGATCTGGTTTCAGCTCACTAATTTTTTCAATCGCTTCATCCGCATTTTCAGCTTCCCCTAAAATTTCTATCTCGGGCTTCCTCTCCAATAGAAACTTAAGTTCCTGCCTAGCCAATCTGGTATCGTCAATGATCAATGCTTTCATTTTTCCAATGGCAGTTTAAGTACAGATTTCACCAATTCACCATCCTGATACAACTCCAGATTTGGTTCCTTTTCAAATAGAATACGAATACGCTCTGTGGCATTTCTCAATCCGATTCCCCCATCTCCATTATGTTCCTTTAGCTTTCCCGTATTACTGACTTGTAGCATCAATTCCCCAGAGTCAGCAGAAACCAAGACTTTGATTTCCCCTCCACCTTTGACTTGAGAAATTCCATGTTTCACTGCATTCTCGGCCATTAGCTGAATGATCATCGGTGGTATCTTGAACCCTTTTAATTCAGGTGAAGAGTCAATTTCGAAACTAAGTCTATTCTCATAATGAATAGTTTCAAGTTCCAGATACTTCTGGACAATCTCTAGCTCCTCCTCGATTGTAACCTTTTCGTTGTTGTTAAATTGAATAGAGTAACGCAATAGCTCGGAAAGATGTGAAACCATATCCCTTGCTTTCATTTGATCTTCAAGAATCAAGGCGCGAATGTTGTTGAGGGCATTGAACAAGAAATGCGGATTTATTTGAGCCTTGAGTGCGATTAGTTCGGCATCTTTTACGGCGGATTGCAACTTCCACTTCTCTATTTCTTCTTTCTTATAGTTTCTAAAAAAGTAGATAATTAAGTAAATACCTGTCCACAAAGACAGATAAACCAAGGTTTGGAGCATGTACAAAAAGAAAATCCCGACGGAAAACTGGCCCAACGGAATCATATCTGTGAATCTTATACCAAAACCAGTGGTTAGCCCATTTGCCAAGAAAGCCAACAAAACGAGCAATGGAATTAGCCGAACTAACATTCGTGTTACCCTGAGCTTTATCCAGCCATTATTTTTTAGCTGAAAGCGCAGAAAATGAGTACTCAAAAGCATCGTTGCTGCTCCAACTATTTGAAAAGCAATAGTTTGAATGCCTATTGAAATAAAGTTGGTTGCAACAAGAGTTCCAATAATCGCGTAGAGCGTCCAACCTGAGACTTGCAAGACCCAATACCACTTATTTCTTGACATGCTTTGATCTAATTGATACTCCAATAATAAGAAAAACAATCCATGGAAGGATGTAGGGAATTGGGTTATAGCTTAAACCACCCACAAGAAAAATAGTGAGGCTAACCGCTAGCCCCACTACTCCGCAGATAAAAAAGCCTTTAGCTCTTTTCATTCAAGAAACTTTTTACCTTGGTGAAGAAAAAATCGGGATCATCCCACATGATAAAATGTTTCCCTTCGTCCGACATTTCAATTCGCACACCCTGTAGGTTCTTATACTGGAGTTCAAATGACCTAAGTGTCATCTCCCTCGATACGCCAAAGTCTTTATATCCTATCCACGCTCCTAGCACCATGGTCGGAACTTTGATCTCTGAAATATCCTGTCTTAGATCAATTTGATAGAGTTCATACATGGCCTGTGCAACTGTGGCGGTGTGGCTTTTGCGACCCCATTCCATGACGGTTTCAACATCACTATCCGATTTCATCATTGTTTTGAGCATCCTTGGCTGCATCGCTTCATATTGCTCTGGGGTTTGCATGGCAATATTGGTCTTCATCATGCTAGCCATCTCCTTCATGCTTTCTGGAGTAGCAGATGGATTTTGCTGCGCACCAAAAAATGGAAGAGCATCCACTATGATAAGTTTTGACGCAATTTCAGGCTCTTTGGATCCAATGTACAAGGACAGAAAACCTCCAAGGCTATGTCCCAATATCACTGGTTTTTCTAATTTTTCCCTCTTCAGGTACGTGATGAGTTCATTTCCCACGGTCACTAGGAAATTCTCCCCTTCGATAGCTGGCTGTCCAGCAAAACCTGGTAAGGTCACCACATGACATTGATACCTCCCTTTCAGTTCTTCCACTGATTGATCCCAGACATCACCAGATGATGATAGTCCTGGAATCATGAGGATGGGAGCTCCATTGCCAGTCACTTCTACATTGAAAGAATACTTCTGGCCATTTACAATGTAAACAGCCACAAGTAGTCCAAATAATACAAATAGTCGTTTCATAATACTTTGAGTTTTTAATTAATGTTTGTCCCGATAGCTATCGGAATTGACTACTCGAAAGTACGGGCGGCATTTACCGCATTCGATGGTTTTAAAGGGAGTGGTTTAAAACCCCAGCCGAATGGCGAGAAATAGGAAGTTACAATTAGGGTGAAAATATGCAACCTCCTCTACCAATGTAATGTCCCTTATTGAAACCTTACAATTATGCTTCGAAACGTTTTGCTTACTTCCATTAGGTCTCTGCTTAAGAACAAGAGTACATTTTTGTTGAATATGCTTGCACTAACGATTGGGATATCGGGCTGTATCATGGCCTATCTGCATATTTCGTTTGAGTCAAGTTACGACCGATTCCATTCCAATGAATCACGAATTTTTAGAGTGGTAACTGGCGATGTTGCCAATCAAAATGGGTGGGTAAAAGTATCAACGCCGATTCCTCCAAAATTGAAGGCTGATCTCCCTGAGGTGGAGTCTTACGCACGGCTCACAAAGTTTAGCTATAATGAAAAAATAGCTGTAGAGTACAATAAGACAGTTTTCAACGAGGAGAATTTCTTTCTTGCAGATCCTGCGTTCTTTTCAATTTTTGATTTCGAAACAGTGCAGGGACGAATTTCAGAAGATCCAGCTGCCAATTCAGTTTTTATTTCGAGTGAAATGGCATCAAAGTATTTTCAACGAGAAGACCCCATTGGAAAGCTTCTTAAAGTTGATGGCAGAGTAGACTTCCAAGTAGCAGGTGTGTTTGCCAAACTTCCTGCAAATAGTCATTTTGATATAGATTTTGTGGTTCCTTTCGAGAATCTTCCAACAGCAAAACCAGGCACTAGCCTGACGAGTGGCTGGGGTATGTTCAACTACTTCGCCTATATCATGTTGGAGGAAGGTGCTGATCCCATCGCAGCTCAAACAAAAATGAAAGAAATCACTGCTGAGTATGGTGATAATCAATCCATGCAATTTGAAGAGTTGGCATTTCAAGCTTTAAAAGACATTCATTTTCAACCAAACCGCGGTAATCTCAAGGCATCCTACAACCCAAAGTACTTAATGATCTACAGTGCAGTCTCTCTGGCAATTCTGCTGATTTCATTTATCAATTTCATCAACCTAAGCGTCGCCAGTTCAACAAGACGAATCAAAGAGGTCGGCGTGCGAAAAGTGCTGGGAGCTTCAAGATCACAGCTAGTTTCACAGTTCGTTGCAGAAAGTATCATAACTGCTACCATTGCCTCAGGCCTGGCATTGATTCTGTCTGACTTAGCATTGCCAGGAATCAATGGAATTGTACAATCCAACATGGTTCTAGATCTGGTAGACCCAATGCTCATTAGTGGAATTATAGGTTTGATACTGACAATTGCATTATTCTCAGGACTCTACATAGCACTATATATCTTGTCCTTTAACCCCGTAAATGCTGTCAAGGGCGCCATTAAGATTGGAAATAAGGGAAAGAGATTCAAGGAATCACTAATGACCATCCAATTCACTGTTTCCTGCATTTTAATACTTGCATCCGTATTTATCTACCGACAGCTGAATTTCCTGAAGGAGAAGGATATTGGTCTTGACCAGCAAGGAATTGTTACGATGCAACTATATGATCAGGAATCTCAGGAAAAGATCAAATTGCTAATGCCAGAACTTGAAAATATTGCTGGTGTGCAAAAAGTTTCAGGTTCAAGATTTACCCCTGGACTGGCTAACTGGCGCCATTCAATGTTACTGGAAGGATTCACAGATGAACAGGCTGAAGAAATAAGTTGGAATCTTATCTCAGTTGATAAAAATTTTGTTGAAACATTTGGCATCGAGTTAACAGAGGGAGACATCGAGGAGATTAAAGAGCTGTCAACTGGCCAGAAATATACCTATGTGGTCAATCAAGCTGCTGTCGCTGAGGCTGGTTGGGAGGCAGGCCTTGGAAAAAATATCTCTCCTTTCGGACGCCAAGGATATGCGCCAATTGCAGGGGTTGCCAAAGACTTCAACTACAAGTCACTACATATTGCTGTTGAACCTTGTGTTCTCGTAATGTCGAATGAAGACAAGTACAGTCAAGTATCCATCAAATACAGCTCACAAGATCCACTTGGTTTGCTAGCAGATGTTGAGACAGCATTCGCGGAGGTCATGCCAAATACACCTTTTGAATATGCATTCGCTGATGACCAATTCAACAACCTTTACAAGGTTGAGAATCAAACCAGTCAGATGATAGGTTTGCTAACCTTGATTGCAATAATTCTGGCCTTACTAGGAGTTTATGCACTCCTTAGCTTTACCATAAAGGAACGCACCAAAGAAATTGCCATCCGAAAAGTCTTAGGTATCAAAATGAAAGGCACCCTGTACTTATTATCAGGCAACTACATCAAGTTACTTGTCATTGGAAATTTGATTGGAATTCCCATCACCTGGTACATTATGAATCTTTGGCTACAAAATTTCAGCTACCAAATTTCGCTTGGTTTTGCCACCTTCCTCGGAGTTGCTATCTCAACATTCCTTCTGATTTTGGTCGTTGTTGGATTTAAGGTGGTTCAGATTGAAAATATTAATCCAACAGATGCTCTCCATTACGAGTAAAAATAAATGAACAATAAAAAAAGGTGCTTATAATTCCTGAAAGGAGATATTCATCCTGAATTTTTCAGGATCTTCAGGCAGTTTACCTGCAAACAGAAGATTCTGAAATAAATTCAGAATGACTTGGGAAAGTTCTGATTGACCTTATAAGAATTTTTCGACCTCCGTGTAAGGCAAACCAAAAGCATCTGAAACGCCTTTATACACCACCTCACCCTTGATGATATTCAAACCCAGTTTCAATTCTTTGCTTTCTTGACAGGCTTTCTTCCACCCTTTGTTAGCTAGATCTATTGCATATGGCAAAGTGGCGTTCGTCAGCGCAAGTGTAGATGTGTACGGAACCGCCCCAGGCATATTTGCAACACAGTAGTGAACCACATCATCAATTATGAAAATTGGGTCTTCATGGGTAGTTGGCTTACATGTTTCAATACAGCCTCCTTGATCCACAGCCACATCAACTAAAACGGTGCCTGGTCGCATCTCTTTCAACATATCTCGCGTAATCAGATGCGGAGCTTTTGCTCCTGGTATCAATACAGCTCCTACGATTAAATCGTGCGTTCCAATCATTTCGCGAATGTTGTACTCGCTGCTCATGTAGGTATTAACATTAGCTGGCATTACATCATCCAGGTATCTAAGTCTAGGAAGGTTCAAGTCCATAATGGTCACGTCAGCTCCCATACCAGCAGCCATTTTCGCAGCGTTCGTTCCAACTACACCTCCTCCTAATATCATCACTTTGGCAGGACGAACTCCTGGAACGCCTCCGAGCAATATCCCTCTTCCTTTCATTGGTTTTTCCAAATACTTCGCCCCTTCTTGTATGGCCATTCGACCTGCCACTTCAGACATAGGAACTAATAACGGCAACGAACGATCTTCTTTTTCCACTGTTTCATAAGCCAGACAAACAGCTTCGCTTTCAATCATGGCATTGGTCAATGGCTCATAAGAAGCAAAGTGGAAATACGTGAAAAGTAATTGATCCTTCTTACATAGCTTGTATTCAGGCTCAATCGGCTCCTTCACCTTCATTATCATCTCAGCTTTTTCGTACGTCGCTTCGATTGTTGGTAGCATCTGAGCGCCTGCGGCAACATATTCACTATCCTCAAATCCACTCCCATTTCCTGCTGTCGATTGAACATAGACTTCATGCCCTCGTTTAACAAACTCAACGACACCTGATGGTGTAAGGGCTACACGATTTTCGTTGTTTTTAATCTCTTTTGGAACACCTATAATCATTACGTTTTCTTTTTAGGAGTGACAAATATAATCTGAGTCTAGGATAGAAAAAGGAAGTTTATAAATTCAAAATTTGACATATTCTTTTCGCTATAAAATCAAAATAATATTTTAAATAATTATATTATACAATATTTTATGCTGAAAAAATATATTTATATACACCAAACTATACTTATCTATTGAGATTCCTCTTTAAAATATGATCTCATTTGTTTATATTTGAAGACACCTTCCACATTTTTAGCTGCAAATTCTTGAAGTATGGGCAAAGTCAAAAACAAAATCAATCTTCCTGTTTCGAACAAAGAAATCCTTAGTGATTACCGTCTTGCTGTCGAGAGTCGAGAGGTCAGCCTAATGGGCAGAAAGGAAGTGTTCATGGGCAAAGCCAAATTTGGAATTTTTGGTGATGGGAAAGAAGTGCCACAGTTGGCAATGGCCAAGTATTTTAGAAACGGAGATTGGAGGTCAGGCTATTATCGAGATCAAACCTTCATGATGGCCATCGGTCAACTAACCACACAACAATTTTTCGCGCAACTCTACGCCCATACTGATGTTGAAGCTGAGCCAGTATCGGCAGGAAGGATGATGAATGGTCATTTTGGCACAAGGTACTTGAATGAAAAAGGCGAGTGGCTAACACAAACTGACAAGAAGAATTCGAGCGCTGATATTTCACCGACAGCTGGTCAAATGCCAAGGCTGCTTGGTCTCGCTTATGCATCCAAGCTTTACAGGAAAAATAAAGGACTTAAAAATCTGGAAGACTTCTCACTGAATGGAGATGAGGTTGCGTTTGGGACTATTGGAAATGCCTCTACTTCCGAAGGGTCATTCTGGGAAACAATGAATGCTGCTGGCGTTCTTCAAGTACCATTGGTCATGTCCGTGTGGGATGATGGTTATGGCATCTCAGTACCACAGGGATATCACACCGTCAAAGAGAGTATTTCTGAAGCTTTGGCAGGGTTTCAAAAAACAAAGGAAAAGCCAGGTTTTGAGATTTTTACTGTTCGTGGTTGGGATTACCCAAGCCTACTTGAGACCTACCAAAAAGCAATTAACCTAACCAGGAAGACGCATAGCCCCTGTCTCGTCCATGTTACGGAAATCACGCAACCACAAGGACACTCCACATCTGGATCTCACGAGCGATACAAATCAAAAGAAAGGTTGGATTGGGAAAAGGAGCACGATTGTATCCTTAAAATGAGAGCTTGGATTGAGAGGGAGAAGATAGCCAGCCCGACAGAGCTGGATGAGATTGAAAAAGAGGCGAAATCTGAGGCTAAAAAGTCTAGAGAAGCTTCTTGGAAAGCATATATAGATGACATCAAAAAAGATCAGCAAGAGGCGCTGGATCTAATTGGGAAGGTAGCAAACTCCTCATCGAAAAAAACGGAGTTGGAAGCAATCTCAAGTGAATTACGGAAAGCGCTGAATCCTGAAAAAGCGCATGTTATGAGTACGTCGCGAAAGGCCCTCAGAATCTCTAAGGATAACCCAACTCAAGAATGGAAGAATCTACAAAACTGGATTTTAGATCAAAAAGAAAAGTTCGAAAAACAATATAGTTCGTTGCTTTATAGTGAGTCAGAAAGCTCCTCATTGAAGGTTGAAACGATAGAAGCCACTTATTCAGAAGAAAGCAAGCTTGTTGACGGAAGAGAGGTGTTGAATGCTTGCTTTGACAATATTCTCCAAGCTGATCCGAAGGTTTTTGCCATTGGAGAGGATGTTGGAAAGATCGGAGACGTAAACCAGGGCTTTGCTGGTTTACAGGAAAAACACGGAGAATTAAGAGTTACTGACACAGGCATACGGGAAACAACAATCATTGGGCAAGGCATCGGTACCGCAATTAGAGGTCTTAGACCGATCGTCGAAATCCAATATCTCGATTATTTGCTTTATGCAATACAGACATTATCGGATGACCTTGCTACACTCCACTATCGAACATTTGGCGGTCAAAAAGCACCGCTCATTATCCGAACCAGAGGCCACCGTTTGGAGGGGGTATGGCACTCGGGGTCTCCCATGGGGATGATCCTTAATTCTCTAAAAGGAATCATGGTTCTGACACCAAGAAACATGACGCAGGCAGCAGGTTTCTACAACACACTGCTTCAGTCGGATGATCCCGCATTGGTGATCGAATCGCTAAATGGGTATCGCTTAAAAGAACGAATTCCAGAGAATTTAAAGGAATTCAAGCTTGCGTTAGGAGTTCCCGAAATTTTGCAGGAAGGATCGGATGCGACCATCGTTACGTACGGATCTACTTGCAGAATCGTATCTGAGGCTGCCAATCAGCTTGCAGAAGAGGGTGTTAATGTGGAAGTGATTGACGCTCAAACTCTTATTCCTTTTGACAGAAATCAGGTAATCGTAGCGTCTCTCAAAAAGACTAATAGACTAATAGTCGTTGATGAAGATGTTCAGGGGGGAGCCTCGGCATTTATCATGCAGCAGGTTTTAGAGAAAGACGAAGGGTATTTCTATCTGGATTCTAAACCGAAGACCATCACAGGAAAAGACCATCGGCCAGCCTATGGTAGCGATGGTGATTATTTTTCCAAACCTAACGTTGAAGACGTGGTTGAGCAGGTCTTGGAAGTAATGACTGAGGTAAACCCAACTAAGTATCGCGGCCTATCTTAGATATCAAAGAAGATCCCTCAGCACAAAATCTGGAGTTTCAGCAACATTACTCTTATTTAGACCTCTGTCGTAAATCCAGAATCTCATTTGAATCGTATCGTCCAGAAATGAGAGACGGAAGACCTGCGATAGCATAGAATACGTCAAAACACCTTCTTTGCCATCTGGATCATAATATGGTATTCTCGCATTAAAATTTCCAATATCGCAATCGTCACTTCCAAAAATTGCAGCAAAATCAATTGGAATGTAGGATCCATTGATTTTTTCTCTGAACTCTATGTGAAAATTGTGATAGAATTCATTTCTAACAACAAATATTGTATCAGATCCAACTATTTCATAGTCAGTGCAATTATAAGCAGGCCTGTTATCTACATCCGAATAAGGCTCTATTGGTCCTGCAAGAAAAGGTGCAAGCCCTCCATTTTCATCAGATGCAACTAAAATCGGTGCGGTCGAGAGTGGTAGAACTACGTGCGGATCATTAAGAGTTACAGTACTATCAGTAGCGTCAATGACATAGCTGTACAGATGGTATGGATAGATAAGATCATTCAAACCATTTGTTAAACCAATATCCCCAGTTCCATCCTCAAACCTAAAGCTCAAGATTAGCGAATCCAGTCCATCATTATCACGATACTGCAACGACTCCAACTCTATGAAGGGCGCTTCAGGAAACACCTCCGATTCAAAACAAGAGGTTAAGAATAGCAGGAAAAGTCCTGAGAATAATAATTTAGTAGCTCGCTTCATATATCAGAGACAAAAATAGACCAAGAATCCCTTACAAGTAAAACTCATGCACTTTGCAGAAAGTTTCAAAGAAACAATCTTTACTATCAACGAGCAGAACTTTCAATCGTATTGTCTTGAGGTTTTCCAATACCAATATGCAGAGTGCCAGGTTTACCAAGAGTATTGCAATCTTGTCTTGAAAAACCCTAACTCCATTGCTAGGGTAAGTCAAATTCCTTTCTTGCCGATAGAATTTTTTAAAAGTCATCAAATAAAATCTGGCACATGGCAAGAACAAAAAGTTTTTAGAAGCAGCGGAACAACACAGACGGGCAGAAGCACACATTACGTCAAGGATCTTGATTTTTATCTCAGAATAAGCAAAAAAATATTCGAAAATCACTTAGGAAGCATTGATTCCATCCAAATCTTGGCCTTGCTGCCTTCGTATCAAGAAATGGGAGATTCATCTCTCATTGCGATGGTAGATCATTTCATTTCTCTCAGCAGTCAAGATTCTGGATATGTACTAAATAACACAGATAGCCTACCAAATAGGTTGAAGGAAACGAAGGCTCAAAAGTTACTATTAGGCGTATCATACGCCCTTTTGGACCTCGCTGAGAGGCACCCAATTTCGCTTAAGGACGTCAAAATAATGGAGACTGGAGGTATGAAAGGGCGCAGGGATGAGGTAACGAGAGCAGAATTGCATCAAAAACTTAAAGATGCATTTGAGGTTCAGGAAATATTCTCCGAATATGGCATGACAGAACTAATGAGTCAAGCGTATGGAAGCAATGGTGATTTTCGTTTCCCAAACTGGGCTAAAGTGCTTATTCGTGACGTAAATGATCCTTTTAGCTATCTGGGCGATGGAAAAACAGGTGGAGTTAACGTAATTGACCTTGCAAATGTCGATTCCTGCTCGTTTATCGAAACAAAAGATTTAGGAAAATCGCGGAATAACACTTTCGAGATTCTTGGTCGTTTTGATAATTCGGACGTTCGTGGATGTAATTTGATGTTTTAAAGAAAACCTTGAAATATTTATGGAATAATCCTGTTGTATAGTAGATTAATTCCTATATTTTTGAATTGATAAGACTTTAATACTCGTACTGAATAAATATATACACCATGAAGTTGAAATTTGCCATCATTGCCGTCGTAGTTCTAGGTCTTAGCGCATGTACTCAAAGGACTTGTCCAACATACGCTCAAGAAGACGTTCAGCAGGAGAAACATACTGTAGAAGCTAACGTTTAAACTTCGACGTACTTTGTTACATCCCCTTCTTGGATTGTGTCATTTGACATGATCACTAGTCTTTCTACAACATTTCGTAATTCCCTAATATTTCCTGTCCATTTATATCCCTGAAGCAACTTCAAAGCATCTGGGTCTATTTGCTTTCGCTGAGCCCCGTACTCTTCAGCTACCTGATCCAAAAAATGATCCACAAGCAGTGTAATATCCTCAGATCGCTCCCTCAGCGGTGGAACCTGAATGATCATCACACTTAATCGATGATAAAGATCCTCTCGGAAATTTCCGTTGGCTATTTCTTTTTTTAAATCTTTGTTAGTTGCGGCCAACACCCTCACATTCACATCGATGGACTTATCACCCCCCACTCTGGCAATCTTTTTGTCTTGAAGTGCTCGAAGGACCTTTGCCTGTGCTGACAAACTCATGTCCCCTATTTCATCTAAAAACAACGTTCCTCCGCTTGCCTGTTCGAACTTCCCAATTCTTTGTTTGATTGCTGAAGTGAATGATCCTTTCTCATGTCCAAACAGCTCACTTTCGATGAGTTCTGAAGGAATCGCCGCACAATTAACCTCCACAAGTTGCGCCTTCGACCTTTCACTCTTCTCATGTAACCACTTGGCCACGAGCTCTTTACCTGTGCCATTCTCGCCTGTAATCAACACTCGAGCTTCGGTCGCAGCGACTTTCTCGATCATTTCCTTAACCTCGCCAATTTGTTCAGATTCGCCAACAATCTCATTCCCTTTGCTCACCTTCTTCCTGAGAACTTTTGTTTCTTTGGTCAGCTGAGAATTATCAAGAGCGTTTCTGACCGTCAACAGAATCCGGTTGAGATCTGGTGGTTTCTGAATAAAATCAAAAGCTCCTTTCTTCGTTGCTTCCACGGCTGTATCGATGGTTCCATGAGCGGAGATCATGATAAATGGAGTATCATACCCCTCGCTGGAGGCCTTATGCAAGAGCTCTAAGCCATCCATCTTTGGCATCTTTATATCACAAAGCACCAAGTCAATTTTTTCGTCAGACAATTTCGAGAACCCATCTTCGCCATCTTCAGCAGATATAACATCGTAGCTCTCTTCCGATAGAATGTCACAAAGAGCATCTCGGATACTCTTCTCATCGTCCACAACTAGGATTTTAGGCATATTTCATTTTTAAATTATCAATTACAAAAAGCAAGCCAGTAAGCCGGGTTCTGTTCTATCCCACCATTTATCTAGCCCCAACCCAATACTATCGGGATTGGGATCAAACGACCTACCCAATCCTACTCAAGCGAGACACTTTCAAACGTAGGACCTATTTGGTCTTTCAGCACGTAAGGTTTACCTGAACTCCAGACATCGCTATCTGAATGGTGAGCTCTTACCTCACCTTTTCACCTTTTCCCTTACTCCCGAATGCAATCGGGACAGGGTAGTTTATTTCTGTGGCACTATCTCGATCCCATCCCGATAGCTATCGGGACAGAACGCTTCCATTTCGGAAGTACGTTTCTCTATGCTGCCCGGACTTTCCTTCCCGATCAAGATTGGGACGGTGGGTCGGCTTGCATTGCAAAAATATCAATGAATATCTTTTCCAGTAATTTTAAACTCCCAACTATCAGCCACATGGGCAACTTCGATGATCATTTCCTTAATCATATCTTCACTCAAATTGACGAGAAAGGCAGAAGCTTCCACTTTTAGGAAATCGTCTTCGGTAATAAATTTTGCGTATGGCAAATTGGTACTTTCAGCAAGAAGGTCGTTGTAGGGAATATATTCATCCAACCCGCAAACTTTTGTCTTGATTCTAACAACCTCTCGGTCGTAGTGCGGATGTAGCACAATATGTCCAGTTATAGTCTGAAATCGCCCACCCTCAAGTGGGAAAATAATTATTGACCGACTCTCATCGAACTCTCGGAACTGACCACCAATTTCCTGTGCATATTTTTGACTAAATGATTTAAAATCCATAGCAATAGGTTAAGTTCCTAGAAAGATAAAACTTTTTTTGCAGCAAAAGACAGCGACAATGACAATTAGTAAGCCGTGTCAAGATCTGGTTGACTTTCGCCTGTGCTATTCTCGCCTTCCCTTCTCTTTAGGGCATCCTTCCTTCCAGCACTTAGAAAGTCACGAAATTCATTAAACGAGTGCACAAAGCGCAAACTGACGCCAGTTTCGATGTTCTGTTCACCCTGAGTTACTGAAAGTTGATGATTTGTACTTCGAAACACTTTCGCTCGCAGGCGTCCATCTTTGGTCAACGTGTATTCGACAGACCAGTCTCCCACAATATCATCAAGTAGTCCCCCAGATTCAACATTTTGATCATTAGCGAAATCTCCTCCTCTCGTAACTTTTAATCTGCCATCAAGAAATGTATAAGCCAGGCGCAACTGAAACGTGTTGTACGCATCATTATCAAAACTTGCCAGGTCAACTTCTACCTCCAAATTTTCATCAAGCTGGCTTACCAGGTAGCTAAGTTGATTTGAGAAGAACTCGCTCACACTATTACCAATCGCATTACTCTGACTTAGTTCAAAACTTGTTGGCGGAGAAAATCTCCTTAAAAACAAGAGGCTAATGACTTGTCTCTTGAGCTCCTGTTCGTTATTCATCACTGCTGTCAGTTTACTCTGCCGAGTGCTTGTTTCATCTATCTTATCTGCAATTTGAAGGTCAAAATCAATCAAAGGACTTAACATTCCCCCCGTCAGATTTAGGATAACATTTATTCCCACTTTACCATTAAACTCGCCGTTTGTATTGTCATCACTGCTACTCATAAGTGGCACGAAATCAGCTCTTTGCAAGTACTCCGCATTCAGGTCAATCGTTCCATTGTAAGGATCACCAAACCAAGTTATCTGGCTGCCAGGTACAATTTTGAATTCCTTATTAATAAAACCGGGCACTGTAAAATTATAAGCTCCCTCTGTTATTTCAAGTGGTCCAAACATATGAAATTCACCATTTCTATCAACCGAAAGCTTAATATTCCCTCGCCCTCTCCCCCGAATAATATCGCCCGTCTTAATGTCAAAAATAAGCTCACAGTATGCATCTGGAGTGACTTCAATGTCAAAATCAACAGTCAAACCTTGAAAATCATACTGTCCTTTCTGTTTCACTTTCGTGGTGTCACTAAAATCTAAAAAAGCAATGTAATCTTGCTGCGAAAGATCCCCGCCTTCAGTGATAGGAACAAAAAGCCTTGTACCACTTTCGGTTTTAATTGAAGCCTTGACTAGTAAATCATTAAGGGGCCCGGATATATTGACAGTACCGCTACCATTTGCCGATCCATAATACAGACGATTATCCGTAGCTGCAGTGTTTAGAAATTCAAAATTGTCTGCTCGGATTTGCAAATCCGTAACTAGGTTCTGGAAAAAGTCATGAGAGATCTTCCCAGTCACAAGAGATTGGGCTCCTTTTCTATCAATTAAGCTGAAATTATCCAGTCGCACCAAATTTCGATCAAATGCCACTGGTCCTCCAAATGAGTAAGTGGTGTTCAGGTACTTTACTCGCACACTGCCTTCCGATATTGTACACTGGCCAATAGTCTCTGGTGCAGCCAGAGATCCACCTATCTTCATCTTTCCATCAGCAAAACCAACCAAACCGGAAACATCTTTCTGAAGAAATGGTTGGGCAATTCTCAAATCTGCCTTTTCAAATGTCACTTCGAAATCAAGCTGCTCTTCTTGCCTAAATGGATAGTAGTATCCACTTAAATCTATCGAGTTAAAATTTTCCCGCTCAACATTTATCTCTGAGAAAATATTCTTCCTTGCAGAGTTCCATTCCGCTGTACCCTTTATATCTCCTACTACAAAGTCCTTCAACATGAATTCCTTTACGAGGAACCCTCCATCAAATCGATAGGGCTCATTGAATGCTTCCTTGAAAATACTTAGCTCAGCGTCGAGCAGCCCAGCTATCTCCGTCCTAACAAAAGGGTTTGCTTTTTCAAGGTTAAGCTTCTCAACTTTGATACCTAAATGGGAACTATCGGTTATGGAATAGGTACCCTGTAAGCGAATTGATTCCAAGTCATTTTTGATGTCCAGATTTTCAATCCTTACTCTGTCCGTAAAAACGGTGACAAGGTTGTTCGGGTTAAACGTCCATCTATCCTCAAAGGCGATAATTTCAGAAGGCTCCATTTTTATCAAGATGGAATCCTCAGACAGAATAATATCGGTCTCAAACCTCATCCGGGTTTTTAACTGCTCCTGAACGATTGAGGTGGTGAGATCAATATTACTATCAAGCCAAATTCCTTCCAGTAATAAATCCTCGGTCTCAGGAATTCCAGAAAATTTCTGTTGGTCAGATTCCAATATGAAATTGGTCAGAATTTCATGAGAATTTTTTGCCTTAGACCCGTTTATTTCGAGTACTGGATTATAAATAACATTCTCTCCAAATTTTAGGTAATCAGCTTGCGCATAGACAAAGAGATTTGAATTTTTACTCTCTCTAAAAGTAGCTTCCAAAAAGGAACCGTCCGGAACCTCTATAGGAATTCTAAGCGAATCCAGATAGCGTGACAAATTATCGAATTGAGCAAAGAGCTCCATTGTGTAGCTCTCCCCTTCCTCATCCATGATAGTGGAATCATTAACCAATTGAATCCTGGAAGCATAGTCAGAGGCAAGTTGGGATAGATCCCTTATCGCATCAGTAATCTTAAAATTTCCGCTTAGATCTGCTTCCACCCCAGGCATTCGCAGTTTCATAGTTCTCTCTCCGTTGGACAAGGAGGCCACGAAATTGATGGAATCAATAAGAACTTCATGATTATTTACCCTCACAAAACCAGAATCAATTTGTGCAGTGCCAGTAAACTGATCTAGATCCAAGTTCACTATGTCCAGTCGTAGCTTTCCTCCTGTCACAAGCGAATCCAATGAAAGATTGAGCTTATGCAAATGCGTTGAGTCAATATCCAATTCGATTCGCATGATCTCATGATCCAGGTTGAGTTCCAAGTCAGCATCGCCACTTGCTTGACAATTTGGATCATCTACAGAAAAAGTTCCCTTGAAAAAATTCGAGGCGAATGTTCCATTAGCAGTGATCGAGTCGTACGAGTAACCGTAAAATCCTGAATTGTAAATCTTCGCATTCAAATCAAAGTTTGCATTTTCTTTCGTAATGCCTTTTCCATTAATTCGACCTTTCATACTAACTTCCTGAACCAATTTCTGACTCTTGAGGAAAGCTCCTAAATCCACATTTCTCAATTCAAGGTTCCCACTGTATTGCATTTGATTAGGATCCTCAGGGATTTTTAAGTTTATGTCTGAGTGCACAGAACCCTTCTCAGTAAGAAAATCACCTCGCGCAACAAAATCATTCAAAAATCCAGCAAAGCTTCCTGTAAAATCTACCCTCCCCAATTGTGCGATGTTTTCGGAGATTTCCCCCACATAGGGCTCTATGTCTTCTGGGACAATGTGTGAGTCTGTAATATCAGCAAGGATGAAAGTGCTCCTTAAGTTTGGTAGCCCAAAACTGCTGAGCCCACCTCTTATAAATGATTCTCGTCCAAAGCCAATTCTGGATTGATCCATATTAAAATCCTCGACCTTGCCCCAAATTGCCCCATCAATCCTCAACGAAGACTTAAGAACATCCAAACCTGTCAAAATTTTCAAGTCAGCAGCTGAAATTTGGGTGTCAGAAAAGTAAAGTCCAAATGAGACACTGTCGACGAAATGTGACAAATTCGCGATTCCATTGTAGTATAGTTTTATGCTATCAGACACCTGACTTGACGCTGTCTGCAGATTTAAGTTTGTCAGACTTAATGATTCATTATTCACTTCCAACTTACTACTTAGCTCCCTAAACTCCAGACCATGACGTAACTCAGTACCCCTGAGCTGAACTATATCGACGATAATGGTGTCGTTGCTCAATTTGAAATTTTCAAACTCTACCCCTGAAAAGGACATATCCAGATGTGCCAAATCAAGCCTATTTTCAATTAGCTCCTTAGTATTATTATTTACTGAAAAATCGAGGCCCGCAAGTGAAACCGACTCGACGCTCACAGGTTTCTTTTTTGTCTTCGAGTTCTTGAGTACATTAAGTAGTTGGGAAAGGTTAAGCAAAGACAAGGAGTCATGCTTTATCAGTTGCAGGTGCATCTGGTCTACAACCACTTCTTCGACCTTGAGAAACTCTGAATTCAAGACATCTCTTAATCTGTAGTTGACCAAAATTCTATTCGCATACACAAGCGTATCAGACTTTCGATCCCGAATGAGCAGGTCATATACTTCTGCTCGATCTAACCACGCTATTTTTACAGAGCTGATGGAAACATCATGCTGAGTTCTTTCAGAAAGTTCAATGAGGATTTTTTTGGTAAGAAAAGTCTGGACTGGCTTAACTTGAGCCAGCAGCAATGCGATGATCAAAACTATTGAAAAATAGAAAATAAATCTTGCAACTATTTTCCCAACTAATTTGCTAATTCGCACTATGGTATCTCTACTTCTCAAACCGTTGACATCATGGCAATAATACTAGGCATAGAGTCCTCATGTGATGAGACCTCTGCATCAGTATGCATTGACGGCAAAGTAATCAATAATGACATTGCCACCCAAGTCATACACGAACAGTATGGTGGAGTTGTTCCCGAACTAGCATCACGAGAACATCAGCGAAATATTGTGCCAATTGTAAAACACGTGCTTGAAACTGCAGATATCACCTTAAAAAATGTTGATGCCATTGCCTACACTCGTGGCCCTGGTTTGTTAGGAGCCCTTCTGGTAGGCTCTAGTTATGCTAAATCACTGGCAATCTCCCTGGATATTCCGACCATCCCTGTACATCACATGAAGGCTCACGTCCTTGCCCACTTTATTGACGATCCAAAGCCTTCCTTTCCATTCATTTGCCTCACAGTAAGCGGTGGACATACGCAGCTTCTGAGAATAAATAGCGAAACGGAGATGCTTGTGCTAGGCCAAACAAAAGATGATGCCGTGGGCGAAGCTTTTGATAAAACCGCAAAGCTACTGGGCCTCCCATACCCTGGCGGCCCAATGATCGATAAATTGGCGGAGCAAGGAGATCCCAACTATTTTGATTTTGCCAAATCAGATGTCCCAGATCTCGATTATTCCTTTAGTGGGATAAAAACTTCGGTGCTCTATTTTCTTCGAAAAGAAATCCAAAAGGATCCTGGTTTTGTAGAAAAGAATCTCAACAACCTGGCCGCTAGTATCCAGTCTACTCTGATTGATATGTTACTTGTCAAATTGAAGTTGGCGGCAGATCAAGAAGGAATAAATCAAATTGCCATTGCGGGAGGCGTCTCTGCTAACAGTGGTCTCAGAGAGAGATTGGCTATTGAAGGTGACAAGAACAATTGGGAAATCTTTATCCCAGACTTTCAGTATTGCACGGACAATGCAGGAATGATTGCAATTTCTGGTCATTTTTTGTACGAGAACAAACAATTTGGTCATCTTAAGGACAGCCCGCAGCCCAGAATGCCTTTTTAGCGCTATTTTTAACCCTTATGAGCAAGGAAAAGGGTAGGTTTAGTCAGAATGTCCAAATAAAAAATAGAAAGGCAAGCTACGAGTATGAGCTTGTTGAAAAATTTGAAGCAGGGATTATTCTAAAGGGAACGGAAATAAAATCTATCAGAGAGGGCAAAGCTAGTGTTCAGGAGGCCTACTGCTTCCTAAAGGATGGAGAGGCTTTCGTCAAAGGAATGAATATCTCGCCCTATGCTCAAGCTAGTTTTCACAGTCATGAAATGGCTAGAGATCGAAAGCTACTGCTCAAGAAAAAAGAACTTGCAAAGTTAAAAACCAAAACCGAAGAAAAGGGATTGACCATCGTTCCCACCAGAATCTTCATAAATCAACGAGGGTTTGCTAAACTCGAAATTGCCTTGGCCAAGGGCAAAAAGCTGTTCGATAAACGAGAGAATATCAAGAAAAAGGATCAAGATCGTGAATTGCAAAAGTTGAAAATCAGATGAATTCCGTCCTCGTACTAAATCAAGATTACTCTCCATTGACTATTTGCTCTGTTCAAAGAGCATTTCTTTTAGTTTTCATGGACAAGGCAGAGCTTTTGACTAGTGTGAAAAACAGAAATCTTCGATCTATTTCAAAGTCATTTCCTTTTCCATCGGTGATTATGATCAACCGATACATTAACATTCCCTACAAAGGAGTGGTCTTGACACGCCACAACATTTTCAAAAGAGACGAAAATAAATGTCAGTACTGCGGTACTCACAAAAATCTAACAATAGATCATTTAATTCCAAGATCAAAGGGTGGAAAATCGTCCTGGTCTAATCTGGTAACTGCGTGTCAACGATGCAATGCGCTCAAAGGTGATTATTCCTTAGAAAAAATTGGGTTCAAACTTCTCAAAGCGCCTGTAAAACCATCGTACATATCCTTTTTAAAAATGGGTAGCGGAGCAAACCGTGAGGACTGGAAGCCTTACCTGAATCCCAAAAAAGCTTCTGCCTAGGCTACAAAACAAAAAACCTATCCAATTTGTTGGATAGGCTTAATGTTATTGACAATTTTAGTCAGTTCCTTACTGTTCCTTTTCGTATGGATTTGTAAAGAATCTTCAATGCATTCGCTTCCCGAAGTTCTTGCTGTACATCTGATACAATTCCCATTTTCACCTCCTGATCCACATTCATTGCCATTGTTATCTTGTCTCGCTGATTTTCATCCAACTTATCTTTCTCTTGATTAACAAATTGAACAATATCGGCAGGTTCAACAAAGACATCGTTTGTTTGAATTTTTGGTTCCGATCCAAACAAACCCGTATTCGTCGGCTCACCTATATAAATATGACTTACTAAAGATTTCTTTACAATCTTCGTCAACTGGTCAGCCTTAGGCAAAAGTTGCTTCACCATTATAGTGTCCGTTCTCATCACGGTTGTAACCATGAAAAAGAACAATAACATGAAAATGATGTCAGGTAAAGCTGCAGTTGGAATATTTGCATCCGCCTTAGATTTCTTCTTAAATTTTGACATACTATTCTTTATTTATCTGGTTCTGCAATTGATAACGCTCTTGGAATACCCGCTCTTGCTTTTTGATAAATTCTTCTCTGGGTATCATCCTTTAGATCAATGGCCAACCACTCCTCCGCCGTAAGATTCACACGCTCACCATATATTTCATTGTATGCTGCATTGGCAGCATCCATTATTTCAATATAAACCTCATAGCTCGTTCCTCTATTCACTTTAATTGATACAATCGCTTTGGTTGGATCATCTGACGAGTCAGGATTCTGCTTCGCCTTCGCTTTCATCGAAGATGGAAGAGTATTATATAAGTCCACACCATCGGCAGTTGGGTTACCAAAATTCAAAATGAAATCCTTAATCTCATCTTTAAGCTCAGTGATAGGCTTCCTGTACGGCTCATCTTCAACCAAAAGTTGATCTTTAGAATTCGCGAGAATTTTGAAGATATTCCGCTGCTGAAATTTTACTTCAGGTGGCGGATCGTTTGGATCTGGTTTAGAAGGAAGCGAGATCGCAATTCCTTTGTCATTTGCTATCGTGGTAGTTACCAAGAAGAAAATAAGCAAAAGAAAGGCAATGTCTGCCATAGAACCGGAACTAACTTCCGGAGTACCTCTATCTTTGTTTCTAGCCATTAGTCAAGCATTTTTTGAATTTCAGTAAATACAATTCCTCCAATCGCCAGGAATGAAAGAAGGTACATCGTGATCAATCCCGCACCTACCATTCTGGAAGTGCCTGCAGATGCTTCCTCGTAAGGAGTTCCATCAGCAATTATATATGCAACGATAAAAACTACCAGGACAGCACCAACACCCATCCCCATCTTCTTAAGTGACTGAGGGTCGCCGAATGCTTTTACAAGAGGCATTCCAATTGCGGCTAATGCGCAAACTCCAATGAGTATATATGCTAAAAATAATCCTACATCAATCATAATTAATTCTGTTTAAAGGATTACTTAGATAAGTTATGCTTAACAAGAAGGTCTACTAATGAAATAGAAGCATCTTCCATGCTGTTCACTATTGAATCAACTTTAGAAACCAGGTAGTTGTAGAATAGCTGAAGAATTACAGCAACAATCAAACCACCTACTGTAGTCAAAAGTGCAACTTTAATACCATCTGCAACGAGTGCCGGAGACACATCACCTGCTTCAGCAATCGCGTCAAATGCATCAATCATACCTATTACAGTTCCCATGAATCCAAGCATTGGTGCTAGTGAGATGAAAAGTGATATCCAAATCATTCCTCTTTCAAGTCTTCCCATTTCTACTGACCCATAAGCGATAATTGATTTTTCAACCATTTCAATTCCTTCTGACATTCTCATCAGACCTTGTGTAAAGATCGAAGCAACTGGGCCTCGTGTATTTCGGCAAACTTCTTTTGCAGCCTCAGCTCCGCCTGATCCAAGCGCATCTTCAACGTCAGCCAACAGTTTGTTGGTGTTGGTGGTTGCCATATTCAAGTGAATGATTCTCTCGATAGAAATGGCCAATCCTAAAATCAAACATGCTAGCACAATTCCCATGAATGTTGCTCCCCCATCAATGAATTGCTGTTTTACAACTTGATGGAATCCAGGAGAGCTTTCTTCCTCTTCAACATATACTTCTTCTGCTTCAGCCTCTACAGGTTCTTCAGCAAAAGAATTTTCTGCTAGGGAATCCGTAGCTACAGAATCCACAGCTGCCTCCTGCGCGTTTACATTCGATGCGGTGAAAATGAATACACCTGCCAACATTAAGAGTGTCAATAACTTTTTCATAATTCAGTCTAATAAGTTAAGTCTTCGGTTTAAGTTAAATATTTAAGTCTCTAAAAATTCTAGTTCAAAACAACTTCCATCACAATCAACCTCGATATCTGCAGAGAGGAAGGGATTCGAACCCTCGATACCCCGTAAAGAGTATACACGCTTTCCAAGCGTGCGCCTTCAGCCGCTCGGCCACCTCTCTAAATCAGCCGCCCATTTTGACGGCCTACAAATAAATGATGAAAAATACCTTTATGCAAGTTTTGAATTAATAGTCGTGTAGTAATTCAACCTTTTGATCATTTTCATACATCCATTTCTCCATTTAGTGGCAAGGTAAGCTTCCTTTCCATTACCTTCTTATCCTCCTCACTACCAAGCAGTAACATGAGTTTTGCTGCCGCAGCCTCGGTGGTAATGTTTCCGCCGCTTAAAATTCCTATTTCATTTAGCTTTTTACTTGTCTCATATCTTCCCTGCATCACCTCACCTCCAAGGCATTGACTTACATTTAAGATGATCAAATCCGCTCTAATAGCCTCCTGAAGGCAGTTCAAGAACCATTCAGCTTTCATCGTATTGCCAGACCCGAAAGACTCGAGAACTATCCCCTTGAGATTACTGGCAAAAATCGTTCCTCTTACTGCGTTTTCTGTAATTCCCGGAAAAATTTTCAAAATCGTGATGTTTGGATCAAGATTGTAAATGATGCTAAGGGATGATTTTTTCTGATACGGAAGTAGCGCTCCCTGATTGAATTCGATCGATATACCAGCTTCTGCCAGGTACGGATAATTTTCTGATTCAAACGCTGCAAATTGACTGCTTCTTATCTTTTGTGATCGATTACCTCTCAGTAGAATAAAGTTAAAATATATACAGACCTCACTTACTACTGGGTTTTCACCCTCTGCCATTGAAGCTATCTCCAATGCTGTAATGAGATTTTCACGAGCATCTGACCGAATTGATCCAATAGGCATTTGCGCCCCTGTAAGAATTACCGGTTTGTTGAGTCCTTGCAGCATAAAGCTCAACATTGATGCTGTATAAGCCATCGTGTCTGTGCCGTGAAGAATTACAAACCCGTCATAATCAGCGTAATTATCTTCGATGATTTTACATAAATTTTTCCAATCCTCGATCATTATGTTCGAAGAGTCAATTGGAGTAGAGAAAGAGATCGCAGAGAGCTTTATACTTAAAGCCCTTAGTTCAGGGATTTTCTCAACCACCTGACCAAAATTGAATGGAGCCAAAGAACCTGAATCGTCGAGAACCATACCAAAGGTACCTCCTGTGTAGATAATTAGGATTCTTCTTTCACCTAATTCATTGATATTAACAACTTCATATTTCACGGGCGGAAAAATAGGTCATTTGCGTTTCTTGTTGTAAGAGATGCAACTTCATCAATCGGAAGATTCAAGATCTCTGAAATCTTGGAAGCAACAAGACTCACTTTGTACGGTTCATTTCGCTTACCTCTCTCTGGGGCTGGCGATAGATAGGGGCTATCCGTTTCTAGCACTAGTCTACTAATATCCAAGTCGGGTATTTCCTTGTCAAGTCCACCATTCTTGAAAGTGGTGACTCCTCCCAGTCCTAAATAAAAACCCAAATCAACAATTCTTTTTCCCTGATCGGCGGTACCTGTAAAGCAGTGAAAGACCCCTGTCAGTTTTTGATTCTTAAATCCAGCCACCAGATCAATGGTCTCATCAATCGTTTCTCGGCAATGTATCGCCACAGGGATATTATATTTTATTGCAAGTTCACACTGAATATTAAAAGCCTGCTTCTGCTGTTCCCAAAATGTTTTGTCCCAATATAGGTCTGTCCCAATTTCCCCAACTGCAATGAATTTACGCATAGAAAGCCAGTCTTCAATTACTTGCAATTGTTTCTCAAAATCGTGTTTCACAGAACAAGGGTGCAGGCCCATCATTGCATGGCATACTTGGGGATATTTTGACTCAATTTCCAGCATATCATCTATTGATTCCACATCTATATTGGGGAGTAGTATTTTTTCAACCCCAGCATCTATGGCTCGCTGAATTACTTCATCCACGTCGTCTTTGAATTCTTCAAGGAAAATATGTGCGTGTGTATCTACTAACATTTGAAAGTGTGTTGAATTTGTAATTTTTAGAGGCCCAATGGGTGAGCACTTCAGGTAGAATTTGCCTCAAGTTTTGGAATGATTTTTCATTATCGTGGAACACTATAATACTACCAGGTTTTGCTTTCTTTAAATTTTCAATGGAGTTCTGAATTTTCAAATTAGGTTTGAAATCCCAGGCCAGATGACTCCACATGATAATCCGATATTCGGAAGTGAGTTGTTGAATTTGTCGCTTTCTTATCTGACCATATGGAGGTCTGAGCAATTTTATTTTATTTCCTTGAATGTCCACGATCTTATCCCAACAGGTAGCTATACTTTGAAAGTAAGCCTCATCTTCAGTCCTTCTACCGTCCTCGTGGTTCTGACTATGATTGGCCAAAAGATGACCACGCTTGGTCGCTTCGATTGCGGTTTCACTGAAGTCATCGAGATTTTTACCAACACAGAAAAAAGTTGCCTTTGCATTGTACTCATCCAGTTGACCCAGAACCCAGCTAGTAATCTCTGGATGCGGTCCATCATCAAAGGTCAGAAAGATTTCCTCTTCAGAATTGATATCCCAAATCAAATCAGGATAAATACTTTTAAGAATTTTTGGTGATTTGTAGAGCTGAATCATTCATTAAGAACTCTACAGGAAAGCATGGTGATGTCGTCGTGGAACTTACGTGAGCCCTTAAATTCAACAAGTTCGTCAAGAATTCTGTTGTGTAACCCTTGTAAATTACTCAGCTGATCTTTTATAAGCTCCACCAACCGCTCAAACTCAAATGCCTCATCTTCTTCACTGAAGGTTTCTGTGAGGCCATCTGTATAGGCGAAAATGAAAAAATCAGAGAGATCGTGAATCACTTCAGTTTTGATAAAGGGAAGAGGGTCAAACATTCCAAGAACTGTCGTCCCTTCATTTAGAAGAACTATCTCATCATTGTTTATCAAAACAATTTCGTTGTGACCGCAATTAATATATTCTAGCTCTTTCGTAGAATAATCATAAACCCCAGCGAAAAAAGTGATGAAATTTTCAGCATTTCCACTTCGAAAGGTAGTATAGTTCAGCTCGTGAATAACCTGCTCCAAATTAAGTGCATGTCTTACCAATGTCCGGAGTGATGCTTGAAAATTAGACATCAGAAGGGCCGCAGGAACTCCCTTTCCTGAAACATCTGCTATACATATCAAAAATTTGTTTTCGTCTATGGGTATGTAATCGTAGTAGTCTCCCCCAACATCTTTATGTGGTAAATAAAAAGCTTCAATTTGCAGTCTTTCTGACAATGGAAGTTGCTTTGGAAACAAGAAGTTTTGAACCTTTTTCGCAATCTCAAGCTCACGTTCGTAGGCCTCTTGCTCTAGTTGCTTTCTTGAGAATTTTTTATTCTCAATGGCAACCAAAATAAGGTTTGTCAAAGCATTCAAAAATCTATTTTCAACTGCTGATTCTTCTCCAGTAGAGATAAAAACTACTGATAAAAGCTTCTCTTTATGATAGACAGGAAAAACCTGCTGAAATTGACCCTCAAACTGATCTGAAGCATCCAATTTCTCAACCTCCTTTAGATCCAAAAACTCAGGATTCAAGGACACACCTTCGCAGGATTTACTGGTGCCAAAGTGGACTCTACATGTCCAGTCACCTTCCAAATCAGTGAATAGAGCTAGTTTTTGAATTTTTAGATCCGCAAGCAAAGTGAACTTATAGATTTTCAAGAGGTCTTCTTCAGGCAAATTGTTATTTATAGCTTGAGTGACTTCCAGAAGCGCATTAAGTTGTAAATCCTTTAAATCCAAGGCGGTATTCATTGCTTATTGTGAGCTAGGAGACCCTTTTTAGAGGCGAGGTAGAAATATAACTTGAAGTTACCCATTAAATCAAAATCCGCTAACTCTTCATCGGAATTTTCATACACGCAGATCCAGCCTCTGCCAGCCAGCGAAATCAGCGTATCTCGAATCTTTGCTTCAGACATATCGGTATTTGCTTGCAATTCTTCGAATGAAGTCACAAAGTAAAGTTCATCTAGCAGATCAAACTCAGCGTCATCCATAACTTCTCCCTTTCCAGGTATACTTACCAAACAATGATCCAATACCCATGACCAAAACATGAACAGGGTAAAATAATTGGAGCAGCAGAAGCGGCCCAAAAACATTTGAATGATTCAAGAAATTACTAACCTGTTTCAATAGTGAATAGTTGGCTGCCAGCCTGACAGCAAAAATTGCCACCAGAAAAGCGAAAGTGAAATGACCAAAAATCGTGCCCGCAATGGCAAGTAGAAAAAGTAAATAATCAGTGAAAATCAGCACTGCAATCAGTCGGAGTTTCCAGTTTTTGTTGTGCTTCCACTTGCTGATCCACCGAGATCTTTGGTTTCGAAAGGATTTGAAGGTCGGCTGTGTTCTCGTTCTGACAGTTCCATATTCTGATTTCAAAAAGCGACCCGATTTCGGGTATTTGTTCATGATATCATACAGCAGGAATTCATCGTCACCAGATGGAATTTCGATGTTTCCCTGATACCCACCAACCTCCTCGAACGCTTCCTTTTTAAAAGCAAGGTTTGCTCCACTGCACATACTTGGGTTGTCTGATGCCAGTGTGACACCTCCAAACCCAATGAGTCCGGCAAATTCAGTTCTCTGCATATCAGAGAAAAGGCCATCTCCCTCTAGTGCCACAGGGCCCGCAACAATTTGGGTTTCGGGGGTAAATGCATAGATGTAAGACTCAATCCAACGCTCTCCCAGTCGACAATCTGCGTCTGTAGTCAAAATGATCTCATTTCCAGCCTCGGCAATTCCCCTTGTTAGGGCGTTCTTCTTACCATGAACCTGCGGATCGCTCAGATGTAGAATTTTGAGATTCAGATCAGAAGACTTTGCAATATTCTGTAGAATTTTACTTGTATCATCAGTTGAAAAATCGTCAACGATGATTACTTCAAACTTGCTTTTGTCCATGGTTTGGTTTTGCAAATCATGAAGAACACTTGGTATGTTCTCTTCTTCGTTACGAACCGGAATGATGATTGAAAACGATGATTTTTCTCCATCACCGAAAGGCTTCATTCTTGCCCATTTCCAAGATAAAATCAAATAAAAAGCAACATGGCCAAGTGAGAAAAGGCTGATCAGAAGAATCATCGGGCAATGTTATGGGAATCCTCCGAATTATGTGTTTTAAATTTCCAAAGTAAAAGCGAGCCCAAAAGCGAGGGAATAGCGGTATTCAGCACCCAAAGCACAAAAACTGGAAAAACAACTGTGACGGTATCAGTGACTAGATTTTGAAAGAAAAACAGTGCTGATGCCTCACGTAAACCCACACCCCCGAAGAGCGAAGGAATGGAGGTGCGGACTAAGAAAACCCATCCAATTCCAGCGGAGATGGTGACTGTGGCAAGTTCTGGATTGAAAATGGCAATCAGAATAATAAACTGAAGGAAAAAAATACCATAACGACAAATAGAGATCAGTATGATTTTCCAAAGTGTTTTTCTATTTAGCTCGGTAAAATATCTCGAAAACCTTCCATGGGTCACTCGATCAGCGACGAAGAGTACGGCGGCTAAAATAGAGGCACCGACCATAAGGTAAAGTCCATTGACATGCAGTAAGGAGATCAGCCCATGGAGCCCCACGAGCAAAGTCAAAAAAAGCATAATTACCCTATTCAGAAAAATAGCTGAGGTGGCTTTGTATTTATCTCTCTTGGTTGCAATTCGCGTTATAAAATCACCAACCGTAAATGGTACAATCCAATTCATGGTCAATCCGCCAAGGACATCAATCGATGCTTGACGAAACGAAATCTTCTCTGACGAATCAACTGAGATCTTCCATCTGTGGATTTCAAGTATCCAATTCACAATCATTAAGAAAAATTGGAAAATCATGATAGAAATAAAGTGGTCGGGAAAGTCGAGCGATTGGGTGACCGTTCGATCTTCAAATTGATCATGAATAAAATAAAAGGATACAATAGTTATGAATGCTTTGAAAGCAATCCAAGACCACTTCTTGGTTTTGCCCATATCTATTGAAGTGTTGTTCTTAACTTGCATTCGTGGCCAAAAAAGAGAATATTATTTTAGGAATTGATCCAGGTACGAATGTAATGGGTTACGGCCTGATCAGATGCGTTGGTCAGCAAATGGAGCTTATCCAATTCGGAGTAATTCATCTATCTAAGTACAAAAATCATGAAGTAAAGCTTCAGAAAATTTTCCAAAGGGTTTCTGGCTTAATCGAAGAATACGTGCCTGACGAAGTTGCGCTTGAAGCTCCCTTTTTTGGCAAGGATGTGCAGGCGATGCTAAAATTGGGTCGAGCTCAAGGTGTAGCAATGGCTGCCGCATTAAACAAAGACATTCCCATCAATGAATATGCACCACGAAAGGTGAAGCAGGCAGTGACAGGAAGTGGAAATGCAAGCAAGGAGCAGGTAGCTGCGATGATCAAAACATTGCTGAAATTCGAAGGGACCCCAAAACTTCTGGATGCCACCGATGCTCTCGCTGTAGCAGTCTGCCACAATTTTTCTTTTCGGGTAGGATCTGTAGGGGGTAAAACAGGAGGATCAGGCTGGAAGTCATTTATATCTGACAATCCGAAACGGATCAAGTAAACTTAAGGCCCTAGTGCTCAACAATAATTCGGATTGGATATCCATGATTCTCTTGCTCCGAATAGATAAACAACAAGTACATTCCTGATTTCACATTCCTTGTGTCAATTTTCATGGTTCTATCTTGTTTTGCAACATCCCGACCCGATACATGCTTACCTCCCATATCAAAAATACTCCAGCTATTTACGTCTGAAATCTGATCTTTGAATTCAATTGTAATATGATCATCAGCTGGAATAGGACTCACTGATAATTTATCTAAAAACTCTATTCCCGCTACAATTTCTGAAGTACTTACATCTAGATATCCCGACTGAAGAATTTCCTTTGTCTCATTATCTTGAATAAATGCTATCACTCTCAATTTGGTTGGATCAAAAACATTGTAAACAGCCCAATCTGCCTCTACTGAAATAGTTTCACCAACATTAATATCTCCGACAACATTATGTCCTGCTGCATTAGGAAGTAAAACCCTCAGCACATTCTTCAAGACATCACCATTTTTGTATAACCCAATCGGGCCGGTTAGGTCACTAACAACAACCTCCTTTTCTACTATTGCGATGATCGCAGAAAGATCTCTATTTTCTACGTTTGCTCTAGATGTAAATGATGCCGAAAGAGAAAGTATTCCTGGATTCGTAGATCCATTTTCTATGATTGGAGACGAGAAGAGGACTGACTGTAGCCGCTTTCTTTCAAGATCAGTAAGTGAAAAACTACTCTCCGTGGCAATTTCCTGCCCTAGTAGCTCGCCATCCAAGACTGTAGCTGAGCTCCCAATTCCATAGTATGTTGCCCTGGCTCCAGGATCAGGAGCATTTCTTGCATTGATCGGATCTTTACTTGATTCTTGGTTAGACAAATCAGTAAAATAGTTTATACTAAGCGATTGCGATTGATCAATAATTTCATGCACATCCGTGGTCAACAAAAGATCGTCATTTGAAATTGAGGTTGTAAAGTGCTCTACAATCGTATTTCTTTCCAATTCGAAAATTTGCATTTCGTCAAACCCAAAACCATTTGTTGTCAGGTCATCAGTATCAGCGCCCAACGCCGAAAGTGCAAATCTGAACATCACACTTGGATTCCCCGCCAATCCTCCAATAGAGTGAATACTCTCCTTCCAACCCTTCGTTTCTGCGAGTGCGAGAAGTTCTTCGGCAGTGTACTCGCCAGACCAGGCTACACGATTCGGATTAAATCCACTTTGGCCTGCTCCAATTCCTGTGTTTCCTGGAGCGCCTGGGTTACCGTTTTCTGTGTACCATCCGAAACCTGATGATGGATCTTGAGGATTGGAGGGGTCATAGTTTCCAAGCGTTTCCCAACTGTATCCTCGATCAAGGGAATATTGAAAAGCGACACCAGCATTCAGTTCAAAATCATGATATGTTAAGAAGCTTATCGCTGGGTTATTCATATCCCTCAAATCATATACTGGAGAAATCACCCAAGATTTTTCACCAGCAATGTATCTATTTGTAACCTCACTACCGTCAGATATGGTCGTATTTCCGGTTGTCATCCAAGCGCCACCTTGGCCATTCCATGTGCTATTAATGGTAGCTCCATCAGGTACTCCATACTCCCAAGAAGAGCCTCTTTGTGATGATGGGTCTGATAAAGATCCCTCTAACCCATTATCCTGTTGGAACTCCGCAAACCAGCCACCAGAGGTATTGTCAAAGTGTTCCTCTAATAATCCAGATACTTGAACCAATTCTTGAATTCTGAAAGTTCTCGAACGTGATTGTTGGCAACCAGTATTCGTCGTGAGCGTGAGCGTACCTTCGAAGACACCTGCTGACAAGTTGGGAGCGAAATCAGCCTCTTGGTCATTTACATTTTGTGTCTCATTAAAAATAGCTTCCAGTGAATTGTCCGATACTCTCCTTACCTCAAAAACTACCTCACTGTTTTGATCCAGATTAGTGTCAATGAAATTGAAGGTAGTTGGTCCTCCCTCTCCTATTCCAAAAAATGTAAAATTAGGATTAGGTTGAGTGGTGACGTTTATCTGGACAAATTCGATTTCATTGCTGAAACAACCTTCAAAATTACTGTAGCCTTGAACGATGTCTGTATTATGAACTACGGCATACGATAAAGACACATCTCGGACTCCTTGTATTCCTAGATTGGATGCTGCGATATGCTCTCCTACCGCCACTGGGCTAAAACTGGCTATTTCCGTTCCATCCTCATTGGCTTCAAACCATTGTACTTCACTTAGATTACCTCCAGCACTTTGAAAGGTAACTTCTGTGTCAAATGGGGTGTCTTCAGGTAACCCTATATCTGTAGCAACACAGAAGTCAAATACTTTGGTAAACCCTCCAGTCAACACACCTGATGTTGAAGAAACAGCCGATACCGATGGGTCGATGGATTGTGGAAATACAACCACATCTACTTGGATTAAGTCCGAGGCACACCCCTCAAAGTCCGCATCAACCCGTACATTAGATCGAAGTCTTGTATACATCGTATAGGTGTTAGGAATCTCTGGATCAAAAGCGAACGTTTCATCGGTCAGATCAGCACCAACAATCCTGTTACCTTGATTATCTGTCACAGATATCGGATTCAGTAGAAGTTCATCTTCAAACCAATCATACACATAATCATTCACTCCATCAGGTGGATTTATCGTGAAATCTAACTGATCACCTTGACATAGATAATACATAATCACCTCATCTACTTCATGTGGATTGTCCGAAAATTCGGCCTGGATCGGAGTACTTGGAATACCGTGAACATTGACAAAAATTGTAGTAGTGGAACTTGTACATCCGGCAAATTCACTTCCTTCCGGCGGAGTCAGTCCTGGAAATGAATTGTCAAAATTTACCTCTTCAATATAAAATTCATTTGCACTTCCGGGACTCAAGGCAAGATCAAAACCTGGATCGGTTAGATCAATTGCGCTACTGGCAAGCCCTTGCATAATCTCAATTCCTCCATCATCGTAGATATTAAAGTAAGCTTCTCCGTCTACTGGAAGTGGATTCAAAATGATTGTCTCAAGATCCCCTGGGGTCAATGGAGTACCGCTACAATAATTGAATTCATAAACCCCATTACTTACCTGCCCCCCGAATGTCGAGAGAGTAAGATCGATTAGCGGATTATCTGGTACTTCATGAACAACATATCGAACTTCGATTGAGTTAGCTACACACCCGCCATCTGGGTTAAGTATCTCATAAACGTAGTGAAAATCTGCATCCGTACCTCCCACAGCTTGAGAAGACCCAAACATATCAATACCCGTTACAGTTAAAGTTCCGTCATCATCGGTATCGTTCGTTTCCAGTACGCTAGTCAGAGAAGCATTTGCGTAGACCGTAACCATATCAACACCATCTTCTATTGAAAATTCAAACGGATCAATGGTCTCCCCTTCACAGTATTCGAATGTGTAAATATCATCTACAAGTTCACCTCTTCCCTCTAGTAGAATGCCAGAAGTAAGGTTGATTGGATCAGGTTTCAGAAGGACAGTGATCGTAATCTGATCAGCAGCATCTGTACATCCGCTGGGGTCATCTAATGGATTGGAAGTATAGTCAATACTGTATTGTCCCACTGGGTAGGTACCCATTGGAACACCCATTGCTGCAAGTATTCCCATTGGATCACTTGGGTCAAACGAATTACCAACAACGATGTTCGATCCATTTCCATTTGTGAGATCCGCGATGGTGTACTGCACAATGTCTACGTCTTTGCTAATACCAGCATCCAGAGCCAATGTGGCAGTGAAATTAAATGGGTCGTCGTCTTCACAATAGTATGCAACAGACGCCATTGTTGGTGCATTGATCGTTGCTTCTGGCACTGCTCTGAACGTTATGGGTGCCGAATTCAAGGTAAATGCCTCTACAATCGGGTCAATATTTCCATATGGCAAAAGAACACGCTCAATACTATAGTCTAATTCGGTCTGCAGTGATGGATGATCAGGATTTAGCGTCCAAGCTCCAGTTGGTTTATTAGCAATAATTGCGTTTCCTGCACCAATATCCATGCCCCATGAATTGGGTGCATTTAGAGCTGCAACAGCGGGCGGGATGGCAGCATCTATCACATTTCCTACCTCATCGCGCAATTGAAGTCGGTAAAAATGAGATCCAGCTGGGATATCACTTGTCTCAACATTCAGGACAATATCAGGATTTGTTTCGCAGTATTCTTCATCTACGTCATTAGTGAAAAGCGGTATGGCAGGTACTACATCAAAAACTGTGACAAAATCGTAACTTTCCCCGGTCGTAAGATTCGTGACCAAATAGTGTATCTCCCAATCACCTACACCTACTGTGCTTGGGATAAAGCGAGCTGAGGCGGTTACCGCGTCATCAACCCCCGGATCATCAACCACATTCACAAGGCCCGGCCCTGAAATACTTCCCGTGAAATCCAAGTTATTTGCAAGTGAAATAACAACACCATTTGCATTTGTTTCCGGGAAGGAAAAAGTGGATGGTGCAACTTGCCTATCATACACATAGATATTGACCTTGGTGCGGACACTTTCGCAGCTCTGTCCATCTTGTTCGCCAACGTAAATTGAGTATAGTCCTGCTGTAGTTATATCAAAGCCAGAAGGTCCAACGAAATCACTTAATTCTCCCATCATGGCAGATGCCCCTGTGTGCAGCCGATTACCTGCATGATCGTACCAACGAAAACTGTTGCTACTCATTTGATCGGCATACAATGTCACCATGGCATCATCAATCTCTACGGATATTTCGGTTACAGGTGCCCCCCCGTCCTCGTCACTAATAGTCGGACTTGGCGGAGCATTCACGCTGCTAAGTGAAGCCACGATCTGCCCATCTGCAATACCAAAAATCGAGGCAGTGCCAGTAGCAAATGTAGCATTTGAGGTGGCTGGGGCACCACTTGCCACCACCTGAAGGCCATCAATACTTATTGCATCTAAGGAATTTACGTCGTTAATATTCATCTGAACTCGCAATGTCTGCGTACCCAAATAGCTAAATACGATATTTGAAATATCGGTATGAGTACCAGAAGCCAGAGGCGTAACTGAAGTATCAAAGGCAAAACCATTTGGTAGGTCAATAAAAAAAGTCCGTCCACCCGCTCCAACTTTAAAGTCGTTGATTTTAGTTTCCGAAAGCACAATTGGATCCAGCAAAGCGGCTGACCCATCAATACATATGTACTCACGCGTGGGAGCTGTGACAGCAATGCCACCTATTTGAAGCTCATCGTTTGTGTCGTTCGTATTTGATGCGGAATTACCAAAAGGATCAACCGCGGTAACATCGACATTATATATACCTGATGGTGGTTCATCTGCAATCGAAAATACCCAGGTACCGTTATTGTTGTTGGTGACTGGTTGTGAAGTTACAATCCCCACCACTGATAGTGAAATGGTTGCACCTGTATAGTCGGTGACCGTACCTGTAATGGTTGGCAACGTATTCGTAGTTTCTAGTGGGTTAATTGAAAGCACAGGAATAACATTGTCTACATCTACGTTGATGGTATTATCTGTATCTGGAGTATTGACTCCATCGTCGGCTGTGAACACCACATTGCGACCCAGCCCGTTACTCATTGACGCTCCATTTTCAATGGCCGTATAGCTGTAGTTGTACGCATCATCCATATCCTCAAAAATCATGCTTTCTGAAACTCTACCTGAAACCAAAGCAGCAATATTGATTGAAGCAGTAACAGCCTCTGAAACTGCCATTGAAAACGTAGGGATTTCGCTAGCGTTTAATTCATTTTCAGGCGAAACGGGTAGGGCCGTTCCATCATCGATCGCAACACTGAGAATTACGGGAGCTGCCCCGTCGATTGTTTCGGTAAAAACCTGCGGATTTGCTAAAACATTAAGAACTCCATCCACAACTCCATTATTCGTAATTTCCGGTGCTGCACCTGTATCAGACACGGCACCTTCCTCTAGCAGAATTCGAACATGCTCATCATCCATGCCCATGCCTGCTGGATCTGAGTATCCTGAAATTGTATAACCTACCAGAGATAAATTACCGTCAAGCGATGCATCGTTAATTGGTTCACTCAATTCGACATCAATCGCATCAATGTGTCCGTTTCCGTCTTCATCAATTGTTGTTGCAGTAATTAAAATCGGTGCCGCACCGTCTATTGTCAGCGAATTGACTAGCAGGTTCAGATTCCCACTTAAATCCATGACGCTTGAGGCTGCCATCGTAATTGTAGGTCTCACTCCTGTATCAAAGCTACCTACTTCAACCAGATGTATCTGCACCAACTGGCTTGGAGTTCCCGTCTCAGTATCTACATATGAGATAGCGTATTCCGGCGTGTTTACATCAAACTGATCCGTGTTGCCAGCACCGTTGGGTATCTGATCAAGGTCGGCCGGATCAATGATCTCTGAAAATTGTAAATCTATTCGATCAATTTGTCCATCTTCGTCAGAGTCTATCGTTTCGGATGATATCAATACTGGCGCTGTCCCATCTGTGTAAGAGGGCTGAATTTGAGGATCTATATTCGTATATGAATTGCCCTCACCATCCCTTATATCGAAATCTCCCACGAGGGCAATCGTAAGTAGCCCTGAATCATCACGTGTATCCAGAACCGTAGAAGCGCTTGATCCTGTGCCACTTATGGTGACCAGTTGGGAAAGGTTATTATTTAAAAAATCGTTATTATTGTCGCCAAAAAGAAGCCCATCAAAGTCTCCGTCATCTGATACGACTAAATTTGTCCTCCTCAAACTGCTTGGACCGCCAGTGGGTTGCTCCGAAAAGGTTATCGTAAATTCATCAATATACCCATCGTCGTTTCCATCGCCATACAAGAAATCTACAATGACCGGAGGGGCTCCATCATCTGCGATGGGAGATAAAAATCCAACAATGGTGGAATTGCCAGAATCTTCAAGATTATCCCCAAAAATAAACACTTGAGGGGTCGCATCGGTATCAGGAGCATCTCCTTCTACTAAGCTGAGTTGAATTATCGGACTATCGACTCCCATGTCCGTATCAACCGAAGAAATATCATATCCAGCTACTATAAATTGCTCAGTATGGCCGGCGGTGATCGACGTTACCAAAGTCTGTATATCAATAGCTCCGTCAAATGTTAAAATTATTCGATCTATCCGGCCGTTTGCATCCGTGTCAGCTGTGACCGCTGATAACAGATTGGGTTGCGCATACGAAACAAATGAAATCAAACAGGCAGTAAAAAGTACGTATATCTTTCTCATTCCTAATTAATCGCGTTAAACTTTTTTAAATAAAAAAGAGTGAATGCGTCAATTAGTGGAATGTGTGACTGTGTGATTTCATCAAACCTGAGAATGATTCATCACGCATCAAAAATGTGATTTATTAAATAAAATGTTTAATTATTTGGATATACGCTCAGTCTACACAGCGGCTAGAAGACTGAAAAAAGTCTCAATTCCACCCTTGTCTTTCGGCTAGGACTGGAATGCTGCATTTATTCTTTTCGCCGTTTCCTGTAGTTCCTCCTTACTCGGAGACAGCTTCATTCGACTGAAATTCATATCATCAACTGAGTTGATTGGAATCAGGTGGACGTGTGCGTGTGGCACTTCTAATCCAATCACTGATACGCCAACTCTTTCGCAATCTGAAACGCTGTCTATGGCTCTGGCCACCTTCTTGGCAAAAATATTTAGGCCAGCTAAGGTTTCATCGTCAAGGTCAAAAAGATAGTCTACCTCCTTTTTAGGAATGACAAGCGTATGTCCTTCCACAAGCGGACTTATGTCCAGAAATGCTAGGAATTCATCAGATTCAGCAACTATGTGTGCTGGGATTTCGCGATTTGCAATTCGCGTGAAAACTGAAGCCATTAAATGGAAATGTCAAGAATTTCAAACTCCAATTCTCCAGCAGGCACTTTGATCTTGGCTTTTTCACCTTTTTTCTTACCTAACAATCCACTTCCGATGGGCGACTGAATTGAAATTTTTCCAGACTTTAAGTCCGCTTCTTCTTCAGCAACGAGCTGATAGGTAATTTCCATTCCATTGGAGTTATTCTTGATCTTGACCGATGATAGTATAGAAACTTGAGAAGTATCAATTGAAGATTCATCAATTTCCCTTGCATTCCCTACAACTGTTTCCAGTTTTGAAATTTTGAGCTCCATTAGTCCTTGAGCATCTTTTGCAGCATCGTACTCAGCATTTTCGCTTAAATCACCCTTGTCTCGTGCTTCTGCAATTTGCTTGGACATATCTTTACGTCCCTTGGTCTTCAGTTCATGAAGCTCATCCTTGAGCCTCTGCAACCCTTCTTTTGTATAATAATTTACTGCCATATGTCTCGCCCCTTAAAACAAAAAAGAACGGCCTCTGCATGAAGCCGTTGCTGTTCTGTGTTTCATTATGAACCACAAATATATAGGAATTTGAGCTGTTAAGTCAAAATTTCCCCCTCCAATCCATTATTTTTTAACGGTAAAATCAGGCAGATCTCCGAAGAAATTTAGTGTCTCAACTAGTTTTTATTTATTATCAAATGATACTATTTACCTTGTTCTCATTAAGCGAATTATAACCCTAATCACATCCTAATGGAATTAACTACCGCCCAAAAAACAACCAGTTTTTTCACTCAAAAAGAGACTAATGGAAACGCCTTTTTCGTTGACAAGCGTAATAACATTTCCAGAGTAGCCTGGTTTGGAAAAGTGGATCTAGCGATTGCCTCCGAAATGCTAAAGCTTGGCGGGACTCGGTCGAGTTCGACGGCATAACCAAATTACTCATTGACAGACGTCAGCTCACTGAATTTGATACAGAGGCCAGAGTCTGGATTAAAGACTTACTTAAGAACAGAGCAAAAAGACTTGCAAGAAAAGTCGATAAACTAGCCATTATCAATGCGAAATCGTCCATGGGGAGCATTTTTAGTAACATGATGGCGTCAGCAATAAGCTTAATCATCCCACACATGCAGATGAAAAAATTTGATGATTTGAATGGAGCAGAAAGATGGCTATTGGAGTAGAATCAACTCCCTGATTTTTTGTACCAAGACTTGGTTTATTCTTTCGTAGGATTCGTATGTCCAACCGGCAACATGAGGTGTGATGATAACATTATTGAGCGCAGTTAATTTGTCAAAAATTTCCCTTTCGGACTCAGTTAGCTCATCGAGCTTTTCATTTTCGAGTACATCCAGACCGACACCCAATAATTTATCCTCTTCCAGCAAGTCAAGCAGGGCATCGAGTTTCAATATCTCCCCACGAGCCGTATTGAGCACAACTTTTAGCTGAGGATATTTAAGAAATTCAACTTTGTCGAAGAGCGACCTTGTTTCATCGGTGAGAGGAACATGAAGGCTTAATATCTCTACTCTTTTCCTAAACTCATCTAGTGATACCTCCTCCACATACGATGAAGAGAACCCTTGCTTGTACTTATCAAAGGCTAAAACTCTGCACCCAAACCCTGCTAGCTTTCTGGCAAACGATTCTCCAGTATTCCCAAAACCGCAGATTCCTACAACTTTGTTCTTAAGCTCTATTCCTCTACTTTCCTCCCGCTTCCAAAGATTGCTTTTTACTTGCTCGTTCGAGATCGTGATTCTATTTAGGAGGTTTAGCAATAGTCCAATTGCATGCTCTCCAACAGCATCTCGATTTCCTTCTGGTGCATTTAAAACATGAACTCCTTTTTGATATAAATAGTCAGTATCTAAACGATCCATTCCGGCACCAGCACGCGCTACAAATTTCAGCTCACCTGCAGCATCAATCAACTCCCTATCTACTGGCAATTTGCTTCTTACAATTAAGCCAACATAGTTTTCGATTTTTGCCTTCACCTCATCGTGCGTAATTGATGGCTCATACGCTGGATCGAATCCAATTGCGGTTAGCAAAGGCACAATACTCTCATGCATTTGATCAACAATAAGAACCCGATTGTTTTTGCTCATAAATTGTAAAGAAGGTGTGCTACTGAGAAGTAGACAGCCAAACCGAGCAAATCGTTCGTTGTTGTAATGAAAGGCCCTGAAGCTAGCGCGGGGTTAACCCCGATCTTATTTAGCACCAACGGGGTGACGGTCCCAGTAAATGATGCTAGTAACACAACCGAAAAAAGTGCAATCGAGACGGTAGCTGCCAACGATTGATCACGCATAAATAGTATCACGGAACCGAAAACCATCAGGCCCAAAATTATTCCATTGACAACTGCCACGAAAAACACCTTGAGCAATCTCTTAAACATACTGTCCGCAAAAACACTGGGGTTTGCCAAGCTTTGAACAACAATGGAGGAAGATTGAATACCCACATTTCCCCCAGAAGCTGTGATCAGTGGAATGAAGAACGCTAGTGCTGGAACAATAATTATCTCTTCTCTAAAAAAGCCCATAAACTGCGCTCCCACAAGCCCCCCAGCCATTCCAATAATCAGCCAAGGCAAACGTGCTTTAGAAATCCTCCAGACGGTATCGTCCTCTTCTACATCTGAGCTTACTCCCGTCATCAATTGCCTTTCTTCCTCCGCATTTTCGGTAATTACATCTATCACGTCATCAATTGTGATTCTCCCCACAAGTCTGCCGCGAGCATTAACTACGGGCACAGATTCCAGATCGTATTTCTGCATGATACTAGCAACTTCCTCTTCGGGTGTGGAGGTTTCGACGGAGACTAGTTCCTCATCGTAGATGTCAGCAACTTTGGCATTGTCACCAGCGATAATGATTTTCTTCAAACCAACTTTCCCCAGGAGATCCCCACGGTCATTGATTACATAAACAGAGTAGATCTTCTCGACGTTTTCGGCTTGCTTTCTTATCTCTTCAATACATTGTCGGATACTCCAGTTGTAGTTGGCGGTTATTAACTCCTTTGCCATGAGCCCTCCGGCCACATCTTCGTCATACTCAAGCAGCTCCATCAAGTGGGAAGCCTTCTCCTCATCTTCAATCTGACGGATTACTTCATTTCGATCAGAAACGGACATTTCATAGAGTATGTCTGTTCCATCATCAGAGTCCATTTGCTGTACAAAGGCGGCAATTTCAGTCGCTGTGAACTGCTTTATGAATCCTTCCCTAACATCCTCCTCTAACTCCTCTAGAATCTCTGCTCCAATTTCAACAGACAGAATATCGAATACATATTTGCACTCTTCACCATCAAACTCATCAAGGAAAGCAGAAATGTCTGCAGAATTAACTCCCCCTAAGCTCTTGGTGATAAATTCATTATCCTGCTCGTCCAAGGCTACTTGAAAGCGATCCTTAAATTCGACGGATAACTCAAACGTATTTACTGCTTCCATCCGGAAGTGATTTTAGAAGTGAGCGATATAAACTGCGCGACGCTAAGCTGCTCCGCTCGTTGATTCAAAACCTCCAAGTCAGTGAGAGCTTCGGGCAAATTTATGTCTTTCAGCGCGTTGCGCAAGGTTTTCCTTCGCTTACCAAATCCTGCTTTTACGACTCTTTTAAAATGATCTTCATTGCAATCCAACTTCTGGACTTGGTTGCGTTTTAGCCGAATCACAGACGATTCAACCTTTGGGGGTGGTTTGAAAACGTGTGGCGGTACGGTAAAGAGATATTCAATATCAAAAAATGCTTGTAGCAAAACACTTAAGATTCCATAGGTTTTGGATCCTTCCTTTTCGCAGATGCGCTCGGCCACTTCTTTCTGAATCATACAAACCACTTCATTGACCTTGTCCCTATCATCCCAGAATTTGAAAAAAAGCTGCGACGAGATATTGTATGGAAAATTTCCAATGACGGAATACTTCTCACTCTCAACCTGATAGTGAAGAAAGTCTTCTAGTAAAAATTGATTTTCATGCTCTGGAAAATTTTCCTTCAAATAGTGAATGGATTCGCTATCCACATCAAGCGCCGCGAATTCCTCAATACCAGCCTCTAGCAGATACTTGGTTAGTACTCCGGTACCAGGCCCCACCTCTACAATCAGGCCGTTTCTCTCTTTTAATGCAGCAACAATTTTTTGAGCAATATTCTCATCTTTCAAAAAATGTTGCCCTAAATGTTTTTTTGGTTTTACACTTGCCAACTTATTCGAGCTTGTTATATTCAATCTCGTAAAATACACAATGAGCGACTCGACCCAAAAGAAAAAAAATGTAATTGGAATTACCATTGGAGATATCAATGGAATTGGCCCTGAAGTAATCATCAAAGCACTTCAGGACACAAGGATTATCAAGCACTTTACGCCTGTAATTTATGGTTCCTCAAAAGTCATATCATTCTATTTAAAGGCTTTTGAAATAGGAGATTTCAGCTATCAACAAATTCAATCTATTGAAAGAGTTCACCACAAAAAGGTGAATATTTTAAATGTCTGGGAAGATGCGGTTGAAATTAAGCCTGGACAAGCAAATGAAACTGGTGGTAAGTATGCTCGGCTTGCTTTGGAGAAAGCAACAGAGGATCTAAAGAATGGGAAGATTCAAGCAATCGCCACCGCGCCCTTAAGCAAGGAATTGATCCAGGATGAAAATTTCAAATTTCCAGGGCACACAGAGTATTTAACCAAGGAAGCAGATGCCAAAGACAGCTTGATGTTTCTTGTTCACGATGGCTTACGTGTAGGAGTAGTCACGGGACACATTCCGCTAAAAGATGTGAGTTCAGCTATCACGCAAGAAAAAATCACTTCCAAGCTTAACATCATGATCAAGTCTTTGAAAAATGACTTTGGAATTAAGAAACCAAGGGTAGCTATTTTGGGTATGAATCCACATGCAGGTGAGAACGGTCTTCTTGGAGAAGAAGAGGAAAAGGTAATCGAGCCGGTAATAAGGCAATTCAGTAACGATCATAATCTTGTATTTGGCCCGTTTCCGTCAGATGGATTCTTTGGGATGGCTAGCCACAAAAACTTTGATGGAATTTTGGCCATGTATCATGATCAGGGATTGATTCCTTTTAAGACGCTGGCGTTTGAAAGCGGCGTCAACTACACCGCTGGCTTGTCTTTTGTGAGGACTTCGCCAGATCACGGTACCGCCTTTGCCATAGCTGGTAAAAATGAGGCTGATCCAAATTCGCTCAGAAATGCACTGTACATGGCAAATGACATCGTGGGTCAGCGGGCAGAGAACAAAGGCGATTAAGCTGAAGGTCTAGTAATTCCTTATTGCAACCAGATCTCCCTTATAATTATTTAGGTTTTTCATAGCCTTTTTGCTCAAAAAAAATCTATCCTCTAAGGATGATTCAACTAAAGAACTTACATTTTCCTCCTGGTTTTACAAGAAAAAAGTAAGCAGCCAGGAAAATACGAAAATTCATCTCAAATTAATATTGATGAAATGATCTGGCCAAATGTTTTGTAGTCCCCTCAATCTATCTAAATTTGCGGTTCTTTATCGGGAAGTGAGTCGAAATGAAAAATTCAAGGCGTTATAAAATTGACATTTTTGGCCTTAGTAACGACACTCATTCGTTTGAATTTGAGTACGACAAGGCGTTTTTCTCAGAATTTGAACACAGTCTGATAAGTGAGGGCAAAGGCTCTTGTACGATTGATTTAGTGAAATCTGATTCGATGTTGGATTTAAATTTGAAGATTGAAGGAACTGTGGAGTTGGTTTGTGACAGGAGTCTGGAAAAATTCAACTTTCCAATTTCAATTGATCAGGAAGTGATTTACAAGTATGGAGACGAGGATCAAGAGCTGAGTGAAAATGTATTTGTAATCACCAAAGACCGACAGGAAATTAACATTAGTGATTTCTTGTATGAATGTATCTCGCTGGAGATTCCGATGAAAAAGCTTCATCCGAAATTCAAAGATGATAGTGAAGATGATGAATTGATATACTCCTCTGTTGAGGATGAAGATAAAGAAGCAAAGGTTGATCCCAGATGGGAAGCCTTAAAGAAATTAAAGTAGCCGGCAGGCTAAGTAAAGATTAAGTAGACAATAAGAAAGAAAGAAAATGGCGCATCCAAAACGCAAAATTTCGAAGACCAGAAGGGACAAGCGAAGAACTCATTACAAAGCAACACCTAAGAATTATGTGATTTGCCCTACCACTGGTGAACCGCATTTGCCACACAGAGCATTCTGGCACGAAGGGAAATTATATTACAAGGGAAAGGTGGTAATGGAGAAGGAAGTATTAGCTTAAGCTAATCTTTATGTCACGCATCCAAGCCGCAATAACCGGAATCCAAGGCCATGTCCCTGAGTACGTTCTCACGAACAAGGAATTGGAGACAATGGTTGATACCAACGATGAATGGATAATTTCACGAACTGGCATCAAAGAACGGCGTATCCTCAAGGGTGCAAACCAGGGAACTTCTGTAATGGCCGTTAAGGCTCTGGAAGGACTTTTAGAAAAAACCAATACCAAGGCTGAGGAAATAGATTTGATTATCTGCGCTACAACCACGCCAGATATGGTATTTCCAGCGACAGCCAATATCATTGCCAACCAAGTTGGTGCCGTCAATGCGTTCGGGTATGATCTCCAAGCTGCGTGCTCAGGCCTCCTTTACGCGCTCGCAACTGGATCTCAGTTTATTGAGACTGGGAAATACAAAAAAGTGGTTGTCATCGGCGCTGACAAGATGTCGTCCATCGTAGACTATACTGATCGCACAACCTGTATCATTTTCGGAGACGGGGCTGGTGCCTTAATGCTTGAGCCAACGGAAGAAGACTTTGGTGTTAAGGACTCAATCTTGAGATCTGATGGCTCTGGAGAACCCTACTTGCATATGAAAGCAGGTGGTAGTCGAAAGCCTGCCACTGTCGAAACAGTAAATGCTCGTGAACACTTCGCTCGTCAGGAAGGGGCAATGGTTTTCAAGTTCGCTGTGAAAAACATGGCTGACGTTGCGGCGGAAGTAATGGAAAAAAATGGGCTGACTGGTGACGATGTTGCCTATCTGGTTCCACATCAAGCAAACAAAAGAATCATCGATGCTACTGCAAGGAGAATGGGCATCAGCGATGAAAAGGTGATGCTCAATATTCAGAAGTATGGAAATACTACCAGCGCCACTATACCACTTTGTCTTTATGACTACGAGCAGAAATTGAAAAAGGGAGATAATCTTATTCTGGCCGCATTTGGCGGTGGTTTTACTTGGGGCGCAATCTGGGTAAAGTGGGCATATGACCCTAAGTAGAAGCAACCAATCAAAAGACAAACAACAAAAATCAAACAAAATTCAATGATCAAAACATCAAAATTCGAAGTAGTTTTGGGATTTGGGATTTGGGATTTATTTGCAATTTGATTTATTGAAAATTTAGAGAAATGGCATCAACATCAGATATTAAGAATGGTCTAGTCATTGAGTTCAATCATGACTTGTTTAGCGTAGTCGAATTTCAACATGTGAAGCCAGGGAAAGGTCCGGCCTTTGTCAGAACGAAGCTGAAAAGTATCACAACGGGAAAAGTGATAGACAACACATTTTCTGCGGGACACAAAATAACCACAGCTCGTGTGGAAAGAAGAAAATACCAGTATTTATATAAGGACGATATCGGCTACCATTTTATGGATGCAGCTACCTATGAGCAAATATCCATCGAAGAGGATTTGATTAATGCTCCGAAATTCCTGAAAGACGGACAGGAAGTTGAGATACTTTTCCACGCAGAAGAAGAGAAAGTTCTTGGATGCGAACTACCTCAGCATGTCGTAGTAAAGATCGTTTATGCAGAGCCAGCGGTAAAAGGAAATACGTCTACAAACGCGACTAAGAATGCTGAAACAGAAACTGGAGCAACCATCCAGGTACCATTGTTCATTGATCAAGACGAAGTGGTCAAGATCAACACCGTTGATGGTTCATATGTAGAAAGAGTAAAATAGGCTCAATCAATTTGCAAATCAGAATACACCTTAACATTTTTATAATATCTTAGTTCTTAAGAGAAATCGATACCAACAATTAACCTATGAAGGCGAAAGAAATTCAAGAACTCATAAATTTCCTGTCGGACTCAGGTCTGGAAGAAGTTAACATTGAAACAGATGATTTCAAAGTAAGTATTAAGAGATCCGCAGAGCAACACGTAGTTGCAGCTGCGCCAGCTCCTATGCAGGCGGCTCCAGTACAAGCAGCAGCACCTGCCGCAGCAATCCCAGCTGCTAGTCCAGGCGGAGACAGTGGAGCTTCTGATTCCCATCTTATAGAAATAAAATCTCCAATGATTGGAACGTTTTACCGATCTGCTAATCCCGAAACACCAGCATTTGTGGAGGTGGGTAGCACCATTAAGTCAGGTGATCCGGTCTGCATAATAGAAGCGATGAAGCTGTTCAACGAGATTGAGTCTGAAGTCTCAGGCAAGATTGTAAAAGTACTTGTTGATAATTCGCAGCCAGTCGAATTCGATCAGCCGCTTTTCCTAGTCGATCCTTCCTAAAATAAAGCATCAATGTTTAGTAAGATATTAATAGCCAACCGAGGTGAAATTGCGCTACGAATAATTCGTACATGCAAGGAAATGGGCATTAAAACTGTCGCTGTTTATTCGACAGCAGACCGGGAAAGCCTTCATGTCAGATTTGCAGATGAAGCAGTATGTATTGGCCCCCCTCAGAGTAAGGACTCTTATCTAAACATACCCAACATCATATCAGCAGCAGAAGTAACCAATGCTGATGCCATCCATCCTGGCTATGGATTCCTTGCTGAAAACGCCGATTTTTCTCGAGTGTGTGACGAATATAACATCAAGTTCATTGGTGCCAGCGAGCAAATGATCAACAACATGGGTGACAAGGCTACAGCCAAGGCAACCATGCAAAAAGCAGGAGTTCCCACCATTCCTGGTTCACCAGGTTTACTTAAGTCCCCGAAGGAAGGAAAAGAAATTGCAAAAAAGATGGGTTATCCTGTCATGCTGAAGGCAACTGCGGGTGGTGGCGGAAAAGGGATGCGATTTGTGAAAGATGAAAGTGCTTTCCAAAAAGCATATGATGATGCTGGTCAGGAAGCAGGGGCTGCTTTTGGTAATCCAGATTTGTACATGGAAAAGTTCGTTGAAGAACCGAGACATGTGGAAATTCAAATCATTGGAGATAAAAATGGAAAAGCATGCCACCTATCAGAAAGAGATTGCTCGATTCAGAGAAGGCATCAAAAACTGATTGAAGAAACACCATCTCCAGTCTTAACTCAGGAATTGAGGGAGAAGATGGGTCAGGCTGCCGTGAAAGGAGCCGAAGCGATAAAATACGAGGGAGTAGGAACCGTTGAGTTTCTGGTAGATAAACATGGAGACTTCTACTTCATGGAAATGAACACTCGAATCCAGGTGGAGCACCCAATCACGGAGGAAGTCACGGACTACGACTTAATAAAAGAGCAGATCAAAGTTGCTGCAGGAGAACTGATTTCGGGACGAAATTACTATCCTCAACTTTGCTCCATCGAGTGCCGAATAAATGCGGAAGATCCTTCCAACGATTTCAGACCCAGTCCAGGAAAAATCACAAACTTGCACATGCCAGGTGGTCATGGAATTCGGATAGACAGTCACGTGTATGCAGGTTACACGATTCCTCCTTACTACGATTCTATGATTGCGAAGTTGATCGTGACAGCTCAGACAAGAGAAGAGGCGATTATAAAAATGAAGAGGGCTTTAGGTGAAACTGTGATTGAAGGAATTAAAACTACGATACCATTCCATCTGAAATTGATGGAAAACGAAGAATTTAAGTCTGGAAAATTTACGACAGCCTTTATGGAGACGTTTGACTTGAGTGATCTTTAGTTTTCTTTTCCAACTCATCATACCAGTCCTCCCCAAACTTTCTGATCAAAGGTTCTTTTAAGAATTTGTAGACAGGTACTTTCAGCTCTTTTCCAAGATCACATGCTGGAGCACAAATGTGCCATCGATCGTAATTGAGGGCTTCGAACTCTGGAAGCTTGGTGATTCTGATCAGCCTAAGTACGAATCCCATTCTTAGATTCTCTCCAAATAACAGTAGTTCGTTTCACATATACTGTATTTATTTTGGAAATCACGTAGAAAGTGAATTACTTTTCCGTTACCACTAGTTCACCAGAGTTGCTCTGCAATTTCCATGTAGAAGCAATTACTAGTGAATCCCTTCTTAAATAACTTTTCAAACGACGCTTTCAAAAGCTGGAAGATCCACGCCAGATCTGGCATTAAGGCCTTATTCTGTTCTATCAATAATCGTCGGCATTCAAGATTCAGATCATTTAGACTTTTGATGATTCTGAGTATGCTTTTCGGTTCTTTCGGTTCAGTAGCGCAGACGAGCCAAGATGATGAGGAGACACTCGTTGAGTGGGTTACAGATTATTTGAAGGTACTTATCGGTCTAAGCACGGATGAAGAAGGGGTACAACGAGCAGCTTTCGAGGATATGACGGGCTATCAATGGTACATAGAGAGGAACCGGGTGAGTACCAAGGAAAGTGCACAGATAGCGAACAAATCACTAAAAGAAATAGGTGACAGTAAGAGAGCAAGTGGGAAATACATCATAGTGATTGCCACTCTGGATGAAAGCGATGAAGGGATAACCATCACATTAGAAGGAGAGACCGCCGGAGGGAAATTAACTCCGAACAAAATAAATAAGCTGATAGAGGATGCAGAGAAAAAGTATTTGACCGAAACCGTTTTAGATTGGGGGGAAGTGGATGAAGCACTTTCAGTGATGGAAGTGAATCTCAGGCAATCGATACTGGAAGAGTTGGGGATAGAAGAACAAAGTATCCAGCCAGATACCATTTACGTAAACTGGGCAATAGACACTTTATTTGTAAACAATGAAATAAATATTTTGGGTAGCGGAACAAATGAAGCGGAATTAATTGGCCAGGTACCAGGATCTGGAACAGTAATTGTGATAGATGTCATTGGGAATATGTGGGTGGTCGATAGTGGGGGGAATGTGACGCAGGGTGGTGGAAGCAGTTCCAGTTCTGGAGGAAGTTCGTCAGGTGAAGCAACCACACCGAGTGATAGTACAACAATAGAGAGTTTAAGTATTGTTGGATTGAGTAGAAACGTAGATTTAGTAGCTATTCATTCAGTTGCAGAATCCTTTAAACCAGAGGAAGAACGATTGTCCATCACCTACTCATTACAAGACACACTTGACTTAGCATATACCAAGCTGGAGATTTTTAAGATAGATGAAGACACTACCATGGTGACCTTTTTTACTGACTTGCCTAGAGTAAGCGAGGAAGAGTTTACAGATACTCAAGATGGAGATTCGATAGGCTGGTCTGGAAAAGGACCTGATGGGGAATATATCAAAGCTGGTGATTACATGATGAAATTAACTGCTGCCATTGATGAATCTTTTAGTAATGGATATGAAGATTATGAAGGCTTTAAGTCTAATGCACCAGATTTTCCAGTTACTGCAGATCAATTTGAGGAAATATTCCCAGATACAGATAAAGAAAGAATTAAGGAAGTGGTTGACTTGATTAATAAATACAGTAATGAGTATGGATTAACAACGAAAAATCGAATGGCACATTTTTTAGGTCAAATAGGAACTGAAACGGACGGTTTGGAGAAGTTAAAAGAAAGCTCGAATTATTCGGGAAATAATGTCTTTTCAGTTTTCCTTAGGGTGAAGAGAACAAAAGAAGAGGGTACAACAAAGACACATAAATACTGTGATTTAATTGAAGATTATACTTGTTCTGATTTGACTTCTTGTCCAAGTGATTATCAGGGGCCTCATAGATGTAGCACAGAGCCAGATTATGAATTTCCTACAAAGGAGGATGGTAGCCCAGATTACGATAAATGGGTAGAAGATGATAATAGTGTAAAATCTACCTATATAAACAGTTCGAGTCTTTTTGATTATGTTTATTCGTGTAGAATGGGAAATGGCTCAAAAAGCACTGAGGATGGATCAACCTACTTAGGGAAAGGATTTATACATATGACAGGCAAAGACAAATATGAGCGAGTTAGCATAGCCTGGAACAAAAAGTATCCCAATGATAAAAAGGAATTTCATGGAGATGATATTGATGAACTAGAAAACAATGTAGAAATAGCAATGAAAGCTTCTTTAGTATTGTGGGAGGAAGATGAGATGAATGATTTTGCTGATGAAGGGACTGATTTAGCAGCTATTAAGGCTGTTACCAAGGAAGTGAATGGAGGGTCAAACGGCCTAAGCCAAAGAAAAAAATATACTGAGAAAGCAGTTGAGGTGTTCGATTCTAATTAAACATTATTAAGACATGAGATATTACCCCGTTATAGTTTTGTTGACCATAGGAAGTTTTGGTTGCGCTCAAACGAGTTTACAACTGACCCAAGGGGTTTGGGAAGAAGAAGTTGACGACTTTAGTTCATATGTAGTTGCTGAAGAAAATCATTGGTATTCAATTATCGAAATTGATGGAGAGATTGATGTTACAAAGGGCTGGTTTGGCTTCTATGATAATTTTGAAGCTGACAGCTTGCTTACAATAAGTCTTAAGGATAGTGGCAAGTATCTTGTTTTTTTAAGTTATAGAAAGTCAATTAAAAATTATAGCGTGAGCTTACCAAGAAAGTATTTCAATTTTTATTCCTACGATTTAGACGAAGACTATTTTATTTACTACGGCAACAACCCAGTTACTTTAAATAAAGTAGAAGCATTGCCAGCACATCTTCAAAAGGTTTTTGAGAAAAAGAAAGCGGAGCTTGCAGATATTCGGTTCTCAGAAGATCAGTAGTTAGAATAATGTGAACCTAATCGACGGAACAGGTTTATATACTCTCCAGTTTAGTAGCCTTAATCATAGAGTCTAGAGCAAACAGAATATCCTAGAAAATGGTTTCGGCGAGACCCGCATTGAATTAATCACTTCTTTCCATAAAGCCCATCGGACAATCTCCCAAAAATACAATAGCCAGGCAGAAGACGGTGAGTGGGGCGGTTCTTATAACAACAAATACGATGGCATGCATTTTGGACTCAAAACTTCTTTCATTAAAGCATTAACGAACAAAAAATGAGACAAATTTTAAGCATAGTTGGATTAATTAGTTGTCTAATTGTAGATGCTCAAACCATTGAAGATATTGATCAACTAAGAGCAGATATACTTCAAAAACTGGATCAATACGAGTGTTTGGAATACGTAGATGATAAGACATTAAATGAAGATGCTCATCAATATGATACGGCTCGTTTTTATAGAAATGTTAAAGGAGACTTGGTTTATATACGTTGGTATACAAGGTCACATGCTTACCACATTGTTGGCGATGCAATAGATATTACGGAACTATTTTTTTTAGATAGGCAAGCTGTATTTTACAGGAACTGGGGGTATTCTTTCAAAAATTCTCAATGGCATAAAGAGCCAGATATCAATGAGACAAAAATATCGATATCTGAATCAATACGACGCTATTTTGATAAGGATGGTTCTACGATCATGGAATATGTAGGTAGAGAAGCAGAAGGTAAATATGAGGATCGTTTTAATTTGTTGGATAGTATTCCGCTAGAAGAAGAAGAGCGTTTGATTTGGACAGACCGCTGCGATGAGTGTATTGAGGAAGAGTATTTAAGTATTTATCGTGAGTTGTTGAAAGAGAAGGGGGAGTAGTTGTTTTGGATTAGATCAAGTTGATCTTTGCCGCTTTTATAAAGTGGTCGATGGTGGTAATGAGGGAATGTCTTTCACTATCAGGCAGGTTAGTAATATCCTGAAACCTTTGGAGCATTTTAGTATCCTTGAAAAGATCAGCCTGTTCATTTTCTTCTAGAAGATAGCCTACCGTAGTATCAAGAATCTTAGCCAACTTTTTAGCAGCTTCAATAGAGGGTATCATCTCATCTCGTTCATACTTGCCTATAGTAGTGTGAGAAGTTTTGAAAACCTGCGCCAGTTCTTTTTGGGATAGGTTTTTTGCCTTTCTACACTCTGTTAATTTACTTCCGAAAGAACTCATAAATGCATCTTATTATGTGCTAATAAACCTTTTTACGGTGGATAAGACAAATTTATGAATATAAAAAGGGTTTTGAAAATACTAAAATGTTGTTTATGTAAATAGGATTATGGTTCTTTGAACCTAATAATGTGTTTTAAGAAATAATTTATGTCCTTAGACTTCACCTCTTTCTCCAAGTACCTGGAAACAGACACCAATCCATCCGAAGTAGTGCAAGCATTGCGCTTTGCCCAGTATGCCGTAGTGCAGTTGATGGCAGAAGTAGGGAATGAAGAATTGTCGGACTGCTATGTGAGCTTAGTGATGTTGGAAGACGAGTTTTTGAAACTAGCAGGACTAGAAAAGATATGCATGCGATGGAGATAAACCAGATCAAACAGCAGCTCACCATCCATCAAGTCTTAGACCATTATGGCATCCAAGTCAATAAAAACAGGCATTGCCTGTGTCCCTTCCATGACGACAAGAACCCGAGCATGCAAGTGTATGAAGAAACCAATACAGTCCATTGTTTTAGTGGCAACTGCGAGCATACAGGAAAAGCCATCGATCAGATAGACTTCATTATGCACAAAGAGTCCGTAGGCGGACAGCCCATTAGTAAGCATGAAGCGATCCTGAAAGCCAAGAAACTACTGGGAGAAACCATTATCACCCAAGTGAATCAAAAGCACCAACCCATGACTGACCTAAACCAAATTCCTGCACTGAGCTTAGTCGAAGTGTTTACCAAGCTACAGCAATCCTTACCGAAAACTAAAAAGGCTATTGAGTACCTGGAAAGCAGAAACATCCATGATGCCAAATTAGAGGTCGGTTATAACAACGGGACAAATTACAAGAGCCTAAAAAACTGCATTGTCTTTCCTCTGAAAGATCAGGCTGGTAAAATTATCTCACTTTACGGAAGATCAATAAACGGTGATGGGCCATCCAGTCCGGGACACTACTACTTAAAAGACAGGTCAGGACTTTACCCTGGCTATCTCAATGCAGAAACTACTAGGACGGTAATACTTACAGAATCCATCATCGATAGTGCAACAATCCAAAAATGTACCGACTACAAAACACTGGCCCTTTACGGCACCAACGGGTTTACTGCAGAACACAGCGAGGCGCTGAGCCAATTAAAAAACCTTCAGGAGATAATACTTTTTCTGGACGGTGACAAGGCAGGAAATGAAGCGGTAGCGAAATACAGTAAGCAGCTAAATGAACTTCTGCCAAATGCCCAGATTAGCAAAGTAGAAACACCAGAAGGCGAAGATCCCAATAGTTTAGTCCAGTCACACGAACCTGAGATCCTCGGCCATTTTATTAATAATCGAAAAGTCGTTTTTCCTTCAAATGAGAAATCAGATGAAAGGAAAATCACACAACGATCACCAGATCAAAGTAACAGGCAACCAAAAAAAAAGCTTGACACAAGCAACTCCGATTACCTGGTGTATACCCACCCACCTTTGCAGATCTCGGTAATGGGCGGCATTGGATTACATCCCATAGACAAAATGATCGTGACGCTGCGCATCGAGCGTACAGAATCAAGCAGTCCTTTGCACAGTCTCAGACACAGATTAGACCTCTACAACGATGATCAGGTAGAGAAGCTAATCCGAAAGACAGCCGAAAAGCTCGAGTTGGGATCAAGAGAGGTTCAAATCACCATAGCAGAATTAATCCAGAGTTTAGAAGATCACAGGGCAAGACAGATCGAGCAGCAAAAGCCAAAAAGACCAACCGAAAGACTCATTCCATTGGAAAGAGAAAAACAAGCCATCGGCTTTATGCAGCGCAAGAATTATCTAAAGCAGCTTTATGAACTGATCCAGAAAAGCGGAGTAGTAGGCGAACGAAATAACAGTCTGGTACTTTGGATTACCTACGCCACCCGAAAAAGACACGATCCTTTGCATGTGATTTGTTTGGGCGCAAGCGGCACAGGCAAAACCTACCTGCAGGAAAAGATCAGCGACCTGGTACCTGAAGAAGACAAAGTAAGCGGCACAGCCATCTCAGAAAATGCCTTGTACTACGCACAGGATATCAACTTGAAAAACAAACTGTTCATCATCGAGGATCTGGACGGGGCAAGCAATATCCTGTATGCCTTACGAGAGCTGCAGACCAAAAAAATCATCACCAAACTAGTGACCCAAAAAGACCCCAAAGGCAATATGAAAACCGAGATCGTGACCGTGCATGGCCCAATCTGCCTGACGGCCACCACCACTAAAGAACGGCTCTATGAGGACAATGCAAACAGATGTTTGCTCATCTATCTGGACGGCTCAAAAGCCCAACAAGAAGCGATCATGGATGATCAAAGAAGAAGATCAGCAGGAAGGATCAACAAAAAAGAACAAGCAGAAATCAAAGAACTATTAAGAGACATGCAAGCTTTGTACAAACCCATAGCCATCAGAAATCCCTTTGCAGAACAGCTCAAAATCCCCGAGACCGTCTTTAAGCCATTACGAACCAACAGCCATTACCTGGCCTTTATCGAGGGGATAACTTTTTGCATGCAGTTCCAAAGAAAAGCCTTTACCGACCCTGAAACCAATGAACTCTACATCAATACCGAGATAGAAGATATTGAGCTGGCCAATGAACTGATGAAGGATGTTTTATTGAGTAAATCAGATGAGCTGACGAAAGCTTGTAGGGGCTTTTTTGAAGGGCTGAAAGCCGACCTGCAAAGAGAAAAGAAAACCAGTTTTTACAGGAATGAAGTGAGGGAGTGGAAACGCATCAACCCCAACAACCTGCGGTATTACCTCAAACAACTGGTGCAGTACGGTTACCTGAACATTATCGGCAACCATAAGCACAACGGTCATGAATATGAAGTGAGCAGACTGGAAGAATACCAAAATCTCAATGGTAATCTGATCAGTGTGCTGGACAGCGCATTAGAAGCCATTAAGAGACAAAACGGCAATAACCCCTGATAATGGGGTGATAGCAGGGTGATAATTGGTGTAGTTATCACCTTAACTAACTGATAAACAATGAATAAAGTAAGGCTGATAATTAAGGTTCAGAAATGCAAAAGCGGGCTTTTAAAACACATCTTGAAAATTACCTCGAATGGCTCCACCGCTTAGGCTATGCAGAAGCCACGATCTATGGCCACAGCAAGTATTTGCGTTATTTTTCAACTGGCTATCAGCAAATGAAATCCACCAGCTGCATCAGGTCAAAGACCATCACATCACCCAATATCAAAGCTATCTGGAAACCCGTCCACACCAGCGCAAACCGGGCGGATTAAGTGCAGCGATTATTTACGCTTATATGCACGTGATCAAAAGCTTTGATAAATACCTGCAGCAGCATGGAATAACCAGCTTGCCGATCAAACACCTACAACTACCCGAACCACTCAAAACCGAAAAAGAAGTACTTACGGCACAGGAAATAAAAATGCTCTATGAGATCACGGACAACAGTCCAATAGGCTACAGAGACCGGGCCGTGTTATCACTTTACTACGGTTGCGGTTTACGAAGAAGTGAAGGAACCGCATTGCAAACCGAAGATATTGACTGGAAACGGAAGTACCTGCACATCCGGAAAGGCAAGGGCGCAAAAGCCAGATATGTTCCCTTTAATGAGAAAATAGCGGATGATTTACAAGCCTACTATCCTTATCACCGAAACCAATTATTACTACATGAAACCCCTGTTTTTTTAATAGGCCAACGGGGAAGGATACAGGGCGGCAGCATCAACGGGAGATTAAAGCTATTGGCAGAACGGGCAGGAATTAATAAATCTGTAAACCTGCATTTACTGCGCCACAGCATCGCCACGCACCTGTTACAAAAGGGAATGGATATTGAGCAGATCGCCAGTTTTTTAGGCCACAGCACTTTAGAAGCCACACAGATTTACACAAGGATAACAGATGTTGAGTGATAGCGAAACCCCGAACGAACCTGTACCGGACAAAGCCCCGGGAGCTTCGGGAAATGAACTAGATGGATTTAGAAACTGGTTAGAACACCATGGCACCAGAGAAAAGACGATTGAAAGAAAACTCAGACTCTTGCAGACCTATTTGGAATGGCTAAAAAATTTACCTGCCGATAGGCATGGTCATCAAATCACGACAGAAACCATCACCTACCCTCAGCTGATGGGCTACATTGGAGACTTGCAAAAGCAAGCAAAAGCAAACTTGTAATCAACCAGCATTTAAAGACAGCCGAGCAATACCACCAAAGTTTGGACATTGCTTTTCCAGCCCCAGAGCTAAGACTTAGAGGAATTATCAAGAAAGTACCTGAAGTACTCACAGAAGAAGAAATGGAAAAAGTCTACGACAACTTTGAATCACCCAAGGATAACGGATATTACTACCACAGCAACAAGCTTATTTTAGGGCTGATCATTTACCAAGCATTGGAATTAAGAGATATTTACCTGCTTGAAAAAAGCCATTTAAAACTACAGGAAGGAAAGGTTTGCATCCCAGGCAGGCACAATAGAGAAAGCAGGACACTGATCTTACAAGCCAGTCAGATGATGCCCCTATATCAATACCTGAATGAAACCCGGCCTTACTTTGAAAAGCATTATTCCTTCAACCTGAAACCCAAAGAGCTGTCAGAGAAATTGTTCATCCCTCAATGTGATAATCTGGAAAGACTGGTGACCCAACTTAAGTTCCTGGTCAAGAAAGTGCGTTCACGAGCCGAAGAGCAGGGAATAAAAGTTAAGAGCTTACAACAGCTAAGACAGACAAGATTAACGATATGGGTCAAAGAACATGGATTAAGGAAAGCCCAATACATGGCAGGTTTTAAGAGCATAAGCGGAATAGAACGTTACAAAACCCAACATTTGGAAGACCTGCAAAAGCAATTAGAAAATTATCATCCATTGAAATGAACTTGAAACTATTAAAAATCGTACTTTTAGGTATGGATTTACAAGCAAAGAAGATCGCATTTATGGAAGAGTTTTTAAAGATCAAAGACTTATCGGTTGTAGATATGTTGACTCAAACTTTGCATAAAGCGACCCAAAAACGAACTCGTTCTTCCATAGAAAAATTTGCAGGGGTACTCAATGATGAAGATGCAAAAGTATTCCAGGAAGCTTCTCAAGAATGTAGAAAAGTAGATCTACATGAGTGGTGAACAGTTCTTACTGGATACGAATATTGTAGTTCCTTTTTTAAACGGGGATAAGACAATTATTAAAAAAATCAAAAGTTTAACTGTTGTTCAACTGCCTTTTATTGTACCAGGAGAGTTGTATTACGGAGCTCATAAATCATCAAAGATTACTCAAAATCTCAATAATATTGAAGAATTTATCAAAGGATACTGTACGATTTATTATCCATCTGAACAAACATTGGGAGTTTACGGGAAGCTCAAACAATCTTTATCTAAGCAGGGCACACCCATTCCAGAAAATGACATTTGGATTGCAGCTATAGCTCAGGAATATGATCTAAAATTAGTTACCAGAGACAACCATTTTAGCCATATAGATAAACTCAATACGGTAGTCTGGTAACTCCCAATCCATAATAACAAAGTTTGCCGCTTGAGGCGTCACGCCCCTCGTGCTACCTCGGGGCGGAAAAGCGGAGTGAGTCCGTGTCCTCGGTCAGGCTTCAGTGCAGAAAACTGCAAATCTTCACGCCTTAAAACATGCGCTGCACACTGATGATTGGTTGAGAGGGTACCAGCTTTGCGAAAAGCCACAGCAGGTGAATTGGTATCAGAGTGCAGCGCATATTTAGCCACCGCACAAAAACCCATTTGCATTTTCTTTCCTTTGCTGCCCTGTGGTACTCCTCACGGCTGTTCCTTTTTTGTTTTCAATTGAATAAAAAAGCCTTCGGCAGATAGGAGAAAACAAAAACCACATCCCTAGTTACTGCGGCCCTGCGGCCACTACCAGACATCCCGATAAGACCATTTAGTTGTTTGAATTGAAAGTATGGTCTATCGGGACTCACTGCCAGTCACTTCCTACGGTCGCTCTACCTGGCAGGCTGGCAGTGGCATCCGCATAGAGCCGCCAAGAGCAGAGCCAGTAGCTAACAGTTGTGCCATCCTGAAAGAGTAGTGAAATAGGATAACGTAGAAGAGTAGCTTTCATTCCGCGCTCTGCTGGACTGTCTGCCCCGATCAAAGTTTAGTGGTTCGCTTGGATGCTCATTTTGCTGACATATCAATTTTGGGGACTAGATGCGTGGGTGGTCGATAGTGGGGGGAATGTGACACAAGGAGGTGGGAGTACTGGGGGTGGGACATCAACGGGGGAAGGAACTAGCCCAAGTGATAGTACAGGTGTAATGGGTCTAACCAGAAACCCTGACATTGTAGCGCTTCATAATACTACCGAGTCATTTAAACCAGGAGAAGGTCGAATGGAATTCACCTATACGATAAAGGACACACTTAATCTATCAAATACCAAGCTGGAAATTTTTAGACTTGAAGAAGAGGACACTACTTTGGTAACGTTCTACACGGACTTGGGAGAGGGAGAGGGAGTAGCTTTTAAGGACAGTCAGGATGATGATAAGTTGGGTTGGTCTGGAAAAGGAACGGATGGGGAGTTGGTAGATGCTGGTGCATACTTACTGAAAATAACCGCTGCAGTAGATGAGTCTTTTGAGAATGGCTTTGAAGATTTGACCAACTTTGAAATAGAGCAAGAAGAGGAAACGGATGATAATGTATATGACTACTTTGTGACGGATGATGATGCATGGCTTAGAAAGACCGATGATCCTGGATCTTTTATAACCCCTACAGAAAAAGCTGTGAAAGGAACAAGAGTTGCCATGTTGGAGCAGCTCGAAGCTGGAGGAAAACAAGTAGCAAAGTTGAAAATTAAAGAAACTTCGGAGACCATTTTTATTACGAATAACAATAAGTACATCAGCAGAGTTGAGACCCTAGAAAATACTGTTCAGTTTGCTTTTGCTAAAGAGTATCAAGCTGTGAAATTTCCTTATTCTGAAACAGCATCAACTAAAACGTACAAGCAATATGAAAAGGTGAGCTTTTATAAAGAATGCGGAGACTATTTGCGAGTACTTTCAAACTTGACAACAGACTTAGTAGAAGGTTATTGGGCGGCTGATGATATACTAAGAGAACCAATTTCTGATGAAGAGATCGAGTTAATTGACGATTACTCAAAAACAATGTCTCCAGATGTATCGGATGATTACCTAGGTTTTGTGGAAGACTTCAAAAAGGATGGTTACTTCGCTGGAGATAAAGAACCATTATCTTGGATGAATGATAATGGATTAGATGAGAATGAAATTACATTTTTGGGAATGAAGGTGAGCAAGATTATTACTCCTTTCAGAGAAGTCTTGGAAGAAACAGAAAAGAACTTGAAGAAAGATTATCCAGCGGCATACAATGAAATTTTGACCCAATACAGCGGAGCATCTGCTTTAGTTGGTCAGGCACAGATAAGATATATCGGTAACTCTTGCAATTGTAACCCGAGTAATCATTCACTTGGAGCCGCCATAGATATTAGGCCTAATTTAAATCCCCAAATTACATCCTCTAACAAAGCTTATATTGAATTTATAAAATATATGACTGGGCTAGATCTCACGAAATCAAAAACAGCAAAACAAGTAACGGATGCACAGGAAGCTTTCATGATGAAGTTCCATGGACAGAAAACGAAGAATCATGATATTGAAGATATAATAGCAGATTACGAAGATGCTAATTCTATGACGGAAGAGTTTGACTTACTCTCTGAACTTGGAAATAAAGCGGTTGAGATTGAAGACTTCCAGAAAAAGAAATTGGACTTTATTGCGATCTTAAAAGCACACAAGAATAGGCTTATTTTTGAAAGCCCTTCTAAGAAATCAATTGATGCCATGATTGATCATTTGCAATCGACTACTGGAAATAGCATTGCTAAAAAGACGATTGCCAATTGGGATAAAGTAGTTCAAGAGAAAAAAGCTTTTCTGGAAATGGTGAAGAATGCTGGGCTGGTTAATTTGAATGGGTTCATAACATATTTTGGAAAAAAAGAAGGTCAATTAGCTCCATTCTTCAATGTTTTGCTTGAGAAAGGTTTTGGAGAAACAAGAATTGAATTAGTTAATTCGTTTCATAAAGCCCACCAAGAAATTTCCAAAAAATACAATGATAAAGGCGAAAATGGAGAATGGGGCGGTAACTACAGCAGAAAATACGACGGTATGCATTTTGGGCTAAAAACATCTTTCATTAAAGCATTAACAAGTAAGAAATGAGACACGTAATTATAGTAATTGGGGTGATTTCTTCACTTCTATTAGAAGCACAAACTATTGAAGAGATTGACCAACTCAGAACAGAAACTCTTCAAAAATTGGATCAATATGAATGCATTGAATATATAGCAAAGAAAATATTAAATGAAGATGCTGTTCAATATGATACAGCAAGATTTTATATAAATAGTGATAATAAGCTAATACATATGAAATGGAAATCAAGATCACATGCTTTTCATATTGTTGGAGATGGAATCGGTTTTACTGAATTATTTTTCATCGATGATCAGGCAGTGTTTAAACGAAATTATGGCTATTCCTTCAAAAACGGTCAATGGCACCTTGAGCCAAATTTAGATGAGACAAAAGTATCGGTAACGGAATCCCTTCGTGAATACTATAGATTAGATGGCTCTGCATTAATGGACTATATAGGTAGAAGTGCAGAGGGTATATACAAGAATCGTTTCACATTGCTAGATACAATCCCCTTAGAAGCTAAATTAGAAAGAAGGTGGTCAGATCGCTGTGATGAGTGTATTGAGGAAGATTATTTGAGTATATATCGGGAATTGTTGAAAGAGAAGGGGGAGTAGTTGTTTTGGATTAGATCAAGTTGATCTTTGCCGCTTTTATAAAGTGGTCGATGGTGGTAATGAGGGAATGTCTTTCACTATCAGGCAGGTTAGTAATATCCTGAAACCTTTGGAGCATTTTAGTATCCTTGAAAAGATCAGCCTGTTCATTTTCTTCTAGAAGATAGCCTACCGTAGTATCAAGAATCTTAGCCAACTTTTTAGCAGCTTCAATAGAGGGTATCATCTCATCTCGTTCATACTTGCCTATAGTAGTGTGAGAAGTTTTGAAAACCTGCGCCAGTTCTTTTTGGGATAGGTTTTTTGCCTTTCTACACTCTGTTAATTTACTTCCGAAAGAACTCATAAATGCATCTTATTATGTGCTAATAAACCTTTTTACGGTGGATAAGACAAATTTATGAATATAAAAAGGGTTTTGAAAATACTAAAATGTTGTTTATGTAAATAGGATTATGGTTCTTTGAACCTAATAATGTGTTTTAAGAAATAATTTATGTCCTTAGACTTCACCTCTTTCTCCAAGTACCTGGAAACAGACACCAATCCATCCGAAGTAGTGCAAGCATTGCGCTTTGCCCAGTATGCCGTAGTGCAGTTGATGGCAGAAGTAGGGAATGAAGAATTGTCGGACTGCTATGTGAGCTTAGTGATGTTGGAAGACGAGTTTTTGAAACTAGCAGGACTAGAAAAGATATGCATGCGATGGAGATAAACCAGATCAAACAGCAGCTCACCATCCATCAAGTCTTAGACCATTATGGCATCCAAGTCAATAAAAACAGGCATTGCCTGTGTCCCTTCCATGACGACAAGAACCCGAGCATGCAAGTGTATGAAGAAACCAATACAGTCCATTGTTTTAGTGGCAACTGCGAGCATACAGGAAAAGCCATCGATCAGATAGACTTCATTATGCACAAAGAGTCCGTAGGCGGACAGCCCATTAGTAAGCATGAAGCGATCCTGAAAGCCAAGAAACTACTGGGAGAAACCATTATCACCCAAGTGAATCAAAAGCACCAACCCATGACTGACCTAAACCAAATTCCTGCACTGAGCTTAGTCGAAGTGTTTACCAAGCTACAGCAATCCTTACCGAAAACTAAAAAGGCTATTGAGTACCTGGAAAGCAGAAACATCCATGATGCCAAATTAGAGGTCGGTTATAACAACGGGACAAATTACAAGAGCCTAAAAAACTGCATTGTCTTTCCTCTGAAAGATCAGGCTGGTAAAATTATCTCACTTTACGGAAGATCAATAAACGGTGATGGGCCATCCAGTCCGGGACACTACTACTTAAAAGACAGGTCAGGACTTTACCCTGGCTATCTCAATGCAGAAACTACTAGGACGGTAATACTTACAGAATCCATCATCGATAGTGCAACAATCCAAAAATGTACCGACTACAAAACACTGGCCCTTTACGGCACCAACGGGTTTACTGCAGAACACAGCGAGGCGCTGAGCCAATTAAAAAACCTTCAGGAGATAATACTTTTTCTGGACGGTGACAAGGCAGGAAATGAAGCGGTAGCGAAATACAGTAAGCAGCTAAATGAACTTCTGCCAAATGCCCAGATTAGCAAAGTAGAAACACCAGAAGGCGAAGATCCCAATAGTTTAGTCCAGTCACACGAACCTGAGATCCTCGGCCATTTTATTAATAATCGAAAAGTCGTTTTTCCTTCAAATGAGAAATCAGATGAAAGGAAAATCACACAACGATCACCAGATCAAAGTAACAGGCAACCAAAAAAAAAGCTTGACACAAGCAACTCCGATTACCTGGTGTATACCCACCCACCTTTGCAGATCTCGGTAATGGGCGGCATTGGATTACATCCCATAGACAAAATGATCGTGACGCTGCGCATCGAGCGTACAGAATCAAGCAGTCCTTTGCACAGTCTCAGACACAGATTAGACCTCTACAACGATGATCAGGTAGAGAAGCTAATCCGAAAGACAGCCGAAAAGCTCGAGTTGGGATCAAGAGAGGTTCAAATCACCATAGCAGAATTAATCCAGAGTTTAGAAGATCACAGGGCAAGACAGATCGAGCAGCAAAAGCCAAAAAGACCAACCGAAAGACTCATTCCATTGGAAAGAGAAAAACAAGCCATCGGCTTTATGCAGCGCAAGAATTATCTAAAGCAGCTTTATGAACTGATCCAGAAAAGCGGAGTAGTAGGCGAACGAAATAACAGTCTGGTACTTTGGATTACCTACGCCACCCGAAAAAGACACGATCCTTTGCATGTGATTTGTTTGGGCGCAAGCGGCACAGGCAAAACCTACCTGCAGGAAAAGATCAGCGACCTGGTACCTGAAGAAGACAAAGTAAGCGGCACAGCCATCTCAGAAAATGCCTTGTACTACGCACAGGATATCAACTTGAAAAACAAACTGTTCATCATCGAGGATCTGGACGGGGCAAGCAATATCCTGTATGCCTTACGAGAGCTGCAGACCAAAAAAATCATCACCAAACTAGTGACCCAAAAAGACCCCAAAGGCAATATGAAAACCGAGATCGTGACCGTGCATGGCCCAATCTGCCTGACGGCCACCACCACTAAAGAACGGCTCTATGAGGACAATGCAAACAGATGTTTGCTCATCTATCTGGACGGCTCAAAAGCCCAACAAGAAGCGATCATGGATGATCAAAGAAGAAGATCAGCAGGAAGGATCAACAAAAAAGAACAAGCAGAAATCAAAGAACTATTAAGAGACATGCAAGCTTTGTACAAACCCATAGCCATCAGAAATCCCTTTGCAGAACAGCTCAAAATCCCCGAGACCGTCTTTAAGCCATTACGAACCAACAGCCATTACCTGGCCTTTATCGAGGGGATAACTTTTTGCATGCAGTTCCAAAGAAAAGCCTTTACCGACCCTGAAACCAATGAACTCTACATCAATACCGAGATAGAAGATATTGAGCTGGCCAATGAACTGATGAAGGATGTTTTATTGAGTAAATCAGATGAGCTGACGAAAGCTTGTAGGGGCTTTTTTGAAGGGCTGAAAGCCGACCTGCAAAGAGAAAAGAAAACCAGTTTTTACAGGAATGAAGTGAGGGAGTGGAAACGCATCAACCCCAACAACCTGCGGTATTACCTCAAACAACTGGTGCAGTACGGTTACCTGAACATTATCGGCAACCATAAGCACAACGGTCATGAATATGAAGTGAGCAGACTGGAAGAATACCAAAATCTCAATGGTAATCTGATCAGTGTGCTGGACAGCGCATTAGAAGCCATTAAGAGACAAAACGGCAATAACCCCTGATAATGGGGTGATAGCAGGGTGATAATTGGTGTAGTTATCACCTTAACTAACTGATAAACAATGAATAAAGTAAGGCTGATAATTAAGGTTCAGAAATGCAAAAGCGGGCTTTTAAAACACATCTTGAAAATTACCTCGAATGGCTCCACCGCTTAGGCTATGCAGAAGCCACGATCTATGGCCACAGCAAGTATTTGCGTTATTTTTCAACTGGCTATCAGCAAATGAAATCCACCAGCTGCATCAGGTCAAAGACCATCACATCACCCAATATCAAAGCTATCTGGAAACCCGTCCACACCAGCGCAAACCGGGCGGATTAAGTGCAGCGATTATTTACGCTTATATGCACGTGATCAAAAGCTTTGATAAATACCTGCAGCAGCATGGAATAACCAGCTTGCCGATCAAACACCTACAACTACCCGAACCACTCAAAACCGAAAAAGAAGTACTTACGGCACAGGAAATAAAAATGCTCTATGAGATCACGGACAACAGTCCAATAGGCTACAGAGACCGGGCCGTGTTATCACTTTACTACGGTTGCGGTTTACGAAGAAGTGAAGGAACCGCATTGCAAACCGAAGATATTGACTGGAAACGGAAGTACCTGCACATCCGGAAAGGCAAGGGCGCAAAAGCCAGATATGTTCCCTTTAATGAGAAAATAGCGGATGATTTACAAGCCTACTATCCTTATCACCGAAACCAATTATTACTACATGAAACCCCTGTTTTTTTAATAGGCCAACGGGGAAGGATACAGGGCGGCAGCATCAACGGGAGATTAAAGCTATTGGCAGAACGGGCAGGAATTAATAAATCTGTAAACCTGCATTTACTGCGCCACAGCATCGCCACGCACCTGTTACAAAAGGGAATGGATATTGAGCAGATCGCCAGTTTTTTAGGCCACAGCACTTTAGAAGCCACACAGATTTACACAAGGATAACAGATGTTGAGTGATAGCGAAACCCCGAACGAACCTGTACCGGACAAAGCCCCGGGAGCTTCGGGAAATGAACTAGATGGATTTAGAAACTGGTTAGAACACCATGGCACCAGAGAAAAGACGATTGAAAGAAAACTCAGACTCTTGCAGACCTATTTGGAATGGCTAAAAAATTTACCTGCCGATAGGCATGGTCATCAAATCACGACAGAAACCATCACCTACCCTCAGCTGATGGGCTACATTGGAGACTTGCAAAAGCAAGCAAAAGCAAACTTGTAATCAACCAGCATTTAAAGACAGCCGAGCAATACCACCAAAGTTTGGACATTGCTTTTCCAGCCCCAGAGCTAAGACTTAGAGGAATTATCAAGAAAGTACCTGAAGTACTCACAGAAGAAGAAATGGAAAAAGTCTACGACAACTTTGAATCACCCAAGGATAACGGATATTACTACCACAGCAACAAGCTTATTTTAGGGCTGATCATTTACCAAGCATTGGAATTAAGAGATATTTACCTGCTTGAAAAAAGCCATTTAAAACTACAGGAAGGAAAGGTTTGCATCCCAGGCAGGCACAATAGAGAAAGCAGGACACTGATCTTACAAGCCAGTCAGATGATGCCCCTATATCAATACCTGAATGAAACCCGGCCTTACTTTGAAAAGCATTATTCCTTCAACCTGAAACCCAAAGAGCTGTCAGAGAAATTGTTCATCCCTCAATGTGATAATCTGGAAAGACTGGTGACCCAACTTAAGTTCCTGGTCAAGAAAGTGCGTTCACGAGCCGAAGAGCAGGGAATAAAAGTTAAGAGCTTACAACAGCTAAGACAGACAAGATTAACGATATGGGTCAAAGAACATGGATTAAGGAAAGCCCAATACATGGCAGGTTTTAAGAGCATAAGCGGAATAGAACGTTACAAAACCCAACATTTGGAAGACCTGCAAAAGCAATTAGAAAATTATCATCCATTGAAATGAACTTGAAACTATTAAAAATCGTACTTTTAGGTATGGATTTACAAGCAAAGAAGATCGCATTTATGGAAGAGTTTTTAAAGATCAAAGACTTATCGGTTGTAGATATGTTGACTCAAACTTTGCATAAAGCGACCCAAAAACGAACTCGTTCTTCCATAGAAAAATTTGCAGGGGTACTCAATGATGAAGATGCAAAAGTATTCCAGGAAGCTTCTCAAGAATGTAGAAAAGTAGATCTACATGAGTGGTGAACAGTTCTTACTGGATACGAATATTGTAGTTCCTTTTTTAAACGGGGATAAGACAATTATTAAAAAAATCAAAAGTTTAACTGTTGTTCAACTGCCTTTTATTGTACCAGGAGAGTTGTATTACGGAGCTCATAAATCATCAAAGATTACTCAAAATCTCAATAATATTGAAGAATTTATCAAAGGATACTGTACGATTTATTATCCATCTGAACAAACATTGGGAGTTTACGGGAAGCTCAAACAATCTTTATCTAAGCAGGGCACACCCATTCCAGAAAATGACATTTGGATTGCAGCTATAGCTCAGGAATATGATCTAAAATTAGTTACCAGAGACAACCATTTTAGCCATATAGATAAACTCAATACGGTAGTCTGGTAACTCCCAATCCATAATAACAAAGTTTGCCGCTTGAGGCGTCACGCCCCTCGTGCTACCTCGGGGCGGAAAAGCGGAGTGAGTCCGTGTCCTCGGTCAGGCTTCAGTGCAGAAAACTGCAAATCTTCACGCCTTAAAACATGCGCTGCACACTGATGATTGGTTGAGAGGGTACCAGCTTTGCGAAAAGCCACAGCAGGTGAATTGGTATCAGAGTGCAGCGCATATTTAGCCACCGCACAAAAACCCATTTGCATTTTCTTTCCTTTGCTGCCCTGTGGTACTCCTCACGGCTGTTCCTTTTTTGTTTTCAATTGAATAAAAAAGCCTTCGGCAGATAGGAGAAAACAAAAACCACATCCCTAGTTACTGCGGCCCTGCGGCCACTACCAGACATCCCGATAAGACCATTTAGTTGTTTGAATTGAAAGTATGGTCTATCGGGACTCACTGCCAGTCACTTCCTACGGTCGCTCTACCTGGCAGGCTGGCAGTGGCATCCGCATAGAGCCGCCAAGAGCAGAGCCAGTAGCTAACAGTTGTGCCATCCTGAAAGAGTAGTGAAATAGGATAACGTAGAAGAGTAGCTTTCATTCCGCGCTCTGCTGGACTGTCTGCCCCGATCAAAGTTTAGTGGTTCGCTTGGATGCTCATTTTGATGAATAAATCCGCGCAAGGCCAGCCCTGCAATCCAAAGCTTTATCCATCAAAATCGAGCTTAGATTTTTTCTTCAATTGAAAAAATTTGTTCAGATGAAAGAAAAAGCCATTTTTACGAGATGCCTGTGATTTTGCTGACATATCAATTTTGGGGACTAGATGCGTGGGTGGTCGATAGTGGAGGGAATGTGACGCAGGGAGGTGGAAGTAGTGGGGGTGGGAATACGTCAGGTGAGACTACAGAAGAGCAGCGGACGCTGGAAAATGAAATGATTAAAGATGCCCTCAAGCGGCTAAAAGAAGAGATCGACTTCTGGCTATCAAACAATGATAAAGGACCCTTAGACGAAGAAGAACTCCTTAAATTATTGAGCCTTCCTGATTGTTTACCAAAAGATGCTGACAGGCTTCAACTAGCTCTAGATCGGATTGCAGAATACCTCGAAAATCCAGAAAGCTTATTAAGTCTGATCAACGAAGGTGATACTAACAAAGCAAGAATCGAAGAACTTGTAAGCAAACCTGAAAATGGTGAGCAATCACCTTATGAGGCTGGACTTACCGAAGAGCAATGGAATGAATTGATAACCATGATTTGTCCTTATTTGATAGAGGAAGAAGAACGACCGGAATTAGTATCTATGGAACCCATTACGGATGATCAGTTTGCGGCAGGGATTGATAATGACAAATTGAAAATCACCTACTCGATAACAACAACAGAGAAATATCCTTTGCAATATGCCAAGTTGGAAGTGTATAAAAATGATGGTACGCTGGCTTATGTGAAATCGGAAGGGCTAGAGATTGGGGAAGGGAAAGAGTTTGAGTGGGATGGTCAGGTAAATCAGAATGTGCCAGCGGGAGATAAAGTTTACATGCGTTCGGATGAATCACCATTTACCATCAAGGTTATTGCCAGTATCGGACAGGATTTTGCGGATCCTTTTCAGACTGAAATCGAAGGAAGTGTACATCCTGATGTAGATGCTTTCTTGGATAATTATAATGTAGCTAAATATATAGAGGCCACTGGTGATATGGGCAAGTTCGAGTATTACCAGCAGCTGGCCACTTTCATGTTTGATGAGGTGACTTCTGATCAGACTGATTTGGACGTAATTGAACGCTTTACTAATCCACTTGATTATTTAGGGGCCAAGGTTAGGGAACGTATCTTCTTAGGAAGAGAAGTGGTAGTACACGACCATTACTGGGCCTATTTAGAAATTTTAGATGGAAAATTAACACCTTACCACAACCATTCAGATTATACTATGGGTAATATTAGTATTCGCTTTCAGAGAGGTTCGAATAAAAAGGTAAGTAATCATTCCTACGGAATGGCTTTGGATGTTAAAGACACCAGAAATCCCTATTTAGAAGCACCTTCATTGTACTTTTTACAGTTGTTGACCGACTTCAAATTTTATCAAAATCCCTCCAACCCAGAAGACTTGAAAGCGGCCCATGATCAACTGGTCGGGTTTGCCTATCAGCAAGCCGATATCGCCTCCATGAAGACAGGTTTTGAACATTTGAATCAAAGCAGCCTGAAAGAAGAAAATTTTGAAACGCTATTGAACGAAATACTTGGAACCTATGGGTCGTCTATTTCAACTTTTGCCCAGTTGGTGAGTCGGAATACCAATTTGCGAAATGAAGTGCATTTTTTCAATCAGAGAACCCCACAGGAAATAGCTGAGATTGAACGGCAGTTGTTTGAAGAATTGCCATCTGAAGCGGATGCATTAATGGAAACCATAAAGACTATAAAATCCACACAAGAAATCAATCAATTGTACGACCTTTATAAAGAAGGATATTCAAAAGCATTTTTACTGGATAAGCACATAACTGATGAACACACAGCATTACTTGCCGCTCTCGATAATCTAAAAAACTTGTTTGGTTTTGAAGTAGCTATTATTAGTCTTACAAGGGCTTGTCAGCGTCCGGATGATGGGGACTACACTAACTGGACTACTTATGCTGATATTAGTTCCCCTCAGTCAGTTCCTGAAACGAGTACTTTGGGAACGGTTGGCACGTTCATTGAATCAAGAAAAACGGATTACAGGGAAATTTTTACCAGCAGCAATTATTCAGGGGTCATTAGCCTGTTAAACAGTAGTGCCACCAGTCTGGCTCAAAATGGATTTATGCTGATGAGTGCCGATTTTGCCCGTGAATTTTTAGATACTGGAAATGGCGACATTGGTTGGGGTGGTAATTGGAAAGGTCTAAAAGACTTTATGCACTTGGAATATATAGCTGATGACAAATTTTAAGATACCAAATATGAAATATACACTTGCACTTGCTTTGATCTTGTCATTATCAGTTCAGGGAATGACCCAGGCCATAACGAACATCTACGCAAATAAAAGCCTTGCAGAGATATTGGAGCCAACATGGGATTTTCCATACGAACAAAACGATTATTCCTATTATTTTATCAAGCGCATACTTGTTAAAAATGACCTGCTGATCCATCACTTTAACATGGATTTTGTGGTGGACTTAAAAACCTCTAAGCAATTATTTTTCTCAGATCCTACCGATCAGCAACTGATTCAGTCCAGGCTGCCGGACAGCTTATTGGTGTATGACCTGATGGATAAGATAGTCATTAAAAACATACATTCAGGAGAGATTTTTCTTACCAAACGAAAATATAAAAAGTTTGGGTTTAACCGTCAGAATAACTTTCCTTATTTCCTCATCGATTCCGTTCTATTTTATAAGGAAGATAAAAACAAGCTTTTTGCTTTCAACCCCTTTACGCAGAAGCAGGTATGGCAAAAGGAATTTCCAGAGACGGTGTATACCTTCCAGGAGTACAAAGAAAATTTACTCAACATGACCACCCAGACTACTTTTTATCAACTGGATAAAAATACGGGTGAAACACTCTGGAGCTTACCGATTATTACCGAAGGAGAGTCCTCTTTAAACGGGGAACTTAATCTAAATGGCAATAAACTCTATTTATGGGCAGAATCTTTTGGATTAAATGTAGTGAACCTGGATATGCATCAGATCGAATTCACCTGGTTGGCTGGCCGTGACAACTCAGAATTCACAATGCAAATGATCTTTGAAGGAGACAGCATTTTTGCCCGTACGCCCATGAATGTCTATTGCATTAGTAAAACCACCGGGGAAGTGTACTGGGTGTCAGAAGATGTGAAAATAGTCTCGGAGATTACGTTGACTGATGATTATATTTTCTTTGAGCAGCGGGGAAGAGAAAGCTTAGCTGGTGTTGTAACAGCAGTTAGTCGTTATACGCATAAAATAGAATATGCCCAGTTTACCTCAGAGCAATACCCACCAGACGATCCAAGCAATGGAGTCCTTCAAAACCGTTTAGACCTTACTCGATTTCGTTTTGTCTACCGCCCTTATCAAGGTAAATATTTGTTGGGGGATGACGGGGACAAAGTTTACTGTTTTGAGATTATGGTACCTGATCAAGGGGAGTAGCTTTTACCAGCTTGGCATTGCCTTTAGAGTTGTGCTTTACCTGGATGTTGTAAAGTGCTTTGACAGGAGAATCTCTAAAATCGATATCACCTAAAATGTACTCTCTGGTAGTTCGATCTCGATAGATGGTAAGTAGCATTTTTTCTCCTGAATCTTTTTTAGTGAAATAACAGCTTATGCCAGTGACTTTATCCGCCCATATTTTAAAATCAAGTATGGCTTGATAAGAACCTTCAGGAATATCAGCAGCACGAAAGGTAATTGCTAATTGGGATAAAGTAGTTGAAGAGAAAAAAGCTTTTCTAGAAATGGTTAAGAGTGCTGGATTTACTGGGTTGGAAAAGTTTACTGAGTATTTTGAAATTGAAATAGGAAAGCCACAAGGTAATATCCTCTTAGAAGATGGTTTTGGTGAAATACGAATTGAATTAGTTAATTCGTTTCATAAAGCGCATCGTATCATCTCCAAAAAATATAACAGCATAGCCGAAGACGGTGAGTGGGGCGGCTCTTATCGTAATAAATATGATGGTATGCATTTTGGGCTGAAAACATCATTCATCCAGTCGTTAACTAATAAATAATGAAATACATTTTAACAATACTTATAGTAATAATTTCAATGGTTGCAAAGGGGCAGACTGTTGAGGAAATCGATCAGTTGAGAACCGAAATTTTTGAAAACTTAGATCAATACAAATGCTTAGAATATACAAATGACAAGACATTAACAGAAGATTCTCATCAATATGATACAGTAGAATTTTACCTAAATGCGAGTGGACAATTGGTATATGTAAATTGTGTTTCTAATTATCATTATTATCACATCACGGGTGATGGCTATGCTATAGTTGAACTATTTTTCATTGGAGATAAGGTGGTATTTAAGCGAAACTATGGCTACAGTTTCAAAAATAGCCAATGGCATCTCGAGCCAGATTTAGATGATACAAAAGTATCTGTGATAGAATCTCTTCGTGAATACTATAGATTAGATGGCTCTGCATTAGTGGATTATAAAAGTCGAAGAGCAGAAGGAAAATATGCAGATCGTTTTACGCTTTTAGATTCTATTCCTTTAGAAGCGAAATTAGAAAGAAGATGGTCAGATCGCTGTGATGAATGTATTGAGGAAGAGTATTTGAGTGTTTATCGTGAGTTGTTGAAAGAGAAGGGGGAGTAATTGTTTTGGATTAGATCAAGTTGCTGTGCAAGTTGTAGTTAAGCCGCTCTTTGATTGAGTTGTTGATTTGCCAGTTCGATTAAGGGGTTAAGAGATTGGATGCATTCTTGAATAGTTGCTTTGTCAAAATTTCTGATATATTCCCTGCTCATGACCTCAAAAGACCGTAAGAAATACTCGACATTAACCACTTTGTGTTTGTTCCAGTACGTAGAAGAAGACCTATTTAATAATTACTGACATCCGAGTAAATATATGATTGAATAATTTGATCTAAGAAAAATGCAATTGGTGGGGATTAATCCCCACCAATTTGATGATGTTTAAAGTGACAAAACTTGAACAGCATCATGGCTA